>FWPV01000812.1_pt1 | contig 93544 bp, 72 predicted proteins | sample 2228371 | NCBI WGS metagenome assembly FWPV01 (sample SAMEA103939776, study PRJEB20133) | metagenome
CGCCGCAGCGAAGCCGAGCGGCGCATCGCCGAGGCGGTGAGGACGGTCAAGGGCGCTGAGCCAGCTGGCCGCGTCAGCCTGCGCGCCATCGGTCCCGATGACGAGGCGGAAATCTTGATGCTGGCGCTCCGCGCTAGCTGAGCTGGCCGGATAGGTTCCACGGCCGGCTCTCGGGCCTGGCGCCATGGAACGACAGGCCCCTCTCCCGACCAGCGCCTTCAACCTCAGTCGGCTCTGCAGCGCCGCGCCATCAAACCCTGAAAGCACTGGCGCCCACGCCCCAAGCCCGGTGCCCCAGACTTGAGCGTTGCCCGCGACGCTGCATTTGAGCCTTGAGCCTTGTCCGCGACGCTGCCCTTGAGCCTTGCCCGGGACGCTCCTTTCGAGCCTTGACCCCGCGGTCTGACGGCCGCGCCAGAGCGGCCGTGCGCAAACGTGCCCGCTGGGGTTGTTCCCGGTCCTTCCAGAAGAACTTGCCCCCAGGACCAGAGGGCACGCCCAACCCACCACTTCGCCATGGTCCACCGCGCGCAGATGTAGCCCCCAACCAGCCAATCAACAGCTGCGGCCACGGCCCAACCCGCGAGGTGGCCCTCCCGAGCAGGTCCAGCTTCGGCTTGGTGAGGCCACCTCCGACGGCCGTCTGTCGTGTGCCTTCTTAAGGAACTGTCTACGTGCGTAGACGTTTCCTTAAAATCGAGGCCCCGGCTCCCCGTCCGCTCACCCCCGGCCCGCGTCGTCGGTGCGGCCACCCCGTGACCAGCGTGATCACTGCGCCAAGAGCATCCGGGCGGGATGCCGGCCAGGCACGTGCCCTTCGCCCATCTGCCTGCCTCGAACCGGCCGGCCTTAAGGAACTGTCTACGTGCGTAGACGTTTCCTTAAAGGCGAGGCCCTGGCTCCCCGTCCGCTCACCCCCGGCCCGCGTCGTCGGTGCGGCCACCCCGTGACCAGCGTGATCACTGCGCCAAGAGCGTCCGGGCGGGATGCCGGCCAGGCACGTGCCCTTCGCGCATCTGCCTGCCTCGAACCGGCTGGCCTTAAGGAACTGTCTACGTCCGTAGACGTTTCCTTAAAGGCGAGGCCCCGGCTCCCCGTCCGCTCACCCCCGGCCCGCGTCGTCGATGCGGCCACCCCGTGACCAGCGTGATCACTGCGCCAAGAGCGTCCGGGCTGGATGCCGGCCAGGCACGTGCCCTTCGCGCATCTGCCTGCCTCCAACCGGCTGGCCTTAAGGAACTGTCTACGGCCGTAGACGTTTCCTCAAAAGGCCGTGCCGGGGCCGCCGATGCGCTCGCCTGCTGGCCCGGGTTATCAGCAGGCCCGAGGTCGTCACCGCGCCACACACTTCCGGCCGGACCCAGCTCCGGCCCAGGCCGTTCCCACCGCCGCGGGCCTGGAGCTCAGGCGTCTTAAGGAACTGTCTACGTCCGTAGACGTTTCCTTAAAGGGCCGTGCCGTGGCCGCCGATGCGCTCGCCTGTCGCCGGCCGTGCCAGCATCGCGCGGAGCAAGCCAGTGGGGAAGACGTCCGGCACGCGCCCTTCCAGCGATCGGCTCGTCTCAACCTCAAGTGCTCTCACTCCACTTTGACAGTCAGCAGGCCTTGGGCCCCTTTCCGGGAACGGAGGGGCCCACCTTTCGGGCTTCCGCACCTCTCGTGGGCCGCGAAGGCATGGTGAAGAGGGAATCGGTAGGCAAGGCGGCCCTTGGACGGCGGTGAGCGCCTTCGCGGTATCGCATCCCGTCGCGTGCTGTGTTCCCATGTAGGCACGGTATGTTCGCGTGCGTCGCCGTCCGCCGCCAGGGTGACAAGGGGTACCCCTACCTCCAGGTCTGCCATTACGAGCGCGTGAATGACCGTCCCCGCCGCAGAGTCCTCAGCTGACTCGGCAACGTGGACCATCTTTCGCCCCAAGAGCTCGATGCCCTCATCGCCAGCCTGAGCCGCTTCGCCTCGCCGGGCATGCACCTGCGCCTGGCCCGGGATGACGCCCGGATGCTATCGGCCAGGACCTACGGCAGCATCCTGGCCGTCTCACGTCGGGCAACTTCGACGGCGACGGCGTCTGTCCGCTGGCCGAGTACGGTTACTCGCGGGGCCAACGTGCGGATCGAGCTCAGATCGCCCTGGGGCTGGCGGTGACGCAGGAGGGCTTCCCGATCGCCCTGGGGCTGGCGGTGACGCAGGAGGGTTCCCGATCGCCCTGGGGCTGGCGCTGACGCAGGAGGGCTTCCTGATCGCCCACGAGGTGTTTGCTGAATCAACGGTCGACGTCATGAGTGTTTGCCGGGCGGGGCAGGCGCTGCAGGAACGCTTCGGCCTGAGGGAGGTGGTGCTGGTGGGCGATCGCGGCATGCTGAGGGCGGCGAACGCCAGGGCCCCGGACGAGATGGGGCTGAAGGAAGTGATGGCACTGCGGAGCCGGAAGCATGCGCACGTGCGAGCGGTGGTGGCGGAGGCGAGGTCGCTGGGGCCGGCGTTCCCGAGAGATCGGGCGGCGGCGTGGACGGTGCAGGAGGTGAAGCCGCGGCAGGGGGTGCGGTGCGTAGTGGTGTACAGCGCATATCGCGGCGAGCACGACCGGCCGGTGCGGGCGAAGCGGGTGCGCGATGCCTTGGCTCGACTGGCCAGGCTGGAGCAACAGGTGGAAGGCCGCGCGGCCCGTTGGCTCGACTGGCCGGGCTGGAGCAACAGGTGGAAGGTGTTCGGCTGGGGGATCCCGGGGAACTCGCCGCACGCATCCGGGTGGTGCTGCGCGACCACCATGCCACTCGTCTGGTCAAGTGGCAGGTCGTCGACTGCCGGCTGCGCTACGGCCTGGACCCAGCCGCGTACCTTGAGCAACGCCATCTGGACGGCATCTTTCTGCCGGTGAGCAACGACACGTCACTGTCCACCGCCGCAACCGTCCATACCTAACGCCAGCTGCGCGATGCGGAGGATGCGTTCCGGGTGCTCAAGACGCTCGTGAAGCTGCGGCCGATGCGGCACCAAACCGAACTGCGCGCACGCAGCCACGTGCTGTTGTTGGTACTGGCCTATCTCTTGGCCAAGATCATGGGGCAGCGACTGCGGCGAGCTGGCATAGCGATGACCGCCGAGGCTGCGCCGGGCCAGCCGGCATAGCGATGACCGCCGAGGCTGCGCTGGGCCAGCTGGCATAGCGATGACCGCCGAGGCTGCGCTGGGCCAGCTGGCATAGCGATTACCGCCGAGACTGCGCTGGGCCAGCTGGATCGGGTCCGGGCGGTGGAGTACGAGCAGGCCGGCCAGCGCATAGTCCGGATGACCAAGCCGGACCAAGCTACCGCGCGTCTCCTGCGCCCCCTCGGCGTGAAGCAGATCCCCGCACTCCTCGCCTCCCAGAGGCTCGAGCAACCGAGGTCCCTCCCGCGGGCCCTCGGTGCGAGGCAGATCCCCGCACTCCTCGCCTCAGAGAGCCTCGAGCGACCGAGCGCCCTCCAGGCGACCCCGGTGTAAAGCAGATCCCCGCGCTGCTTGCCTCAGAGAGCCTCGAGCGACCGAGGCCCCTCCTGCGTGCCCTCGGTGTCAAGCAGTTCCCTGCACTCCTGGCCTCGGAGCGCCCGGAGCGACCCATACCTCTCCAGCCGGACCTGAAGACCCCCGTTGTGACCCCTTGCAGTGAAAACACCCCCGCGGCGACCCACTTTTCGCGGGCGGTGTCAGACTCGAGCTGGCGGGCGACCGCTTCGCCTTAATGGTCACCCCAGACCATTGGCGGTGCAGCGGTCGCCGCTGTGGCGTACCTGGTGCCTTGCGCTGTTGCGGCTCATTGCCCAGAGACGTCTACCAGTCGGTCCCGTGGTCCTGGCCGGTCGACCCAGAATGGCCATCCAGCCAGTTCAACAACCCGCTGACGCTGCCGGTAGCTAGAGCGACGGAGGTGTCGGCGGCGCCGTAGTAGAGGTGGATCGTGTCACCGTCATCGGCCCGGGTGTAGCCACAAGGAAACACCACATTGTCTACGTCACCGCGCCGCTCGTATGGTTGTTCAGGGCCGAAGAGCCAATCGTCGCTGCGCTTGAGGCACCGTTCGGGGTCTTCCAGGTCAAACAGCGCCAGCCCCAGTCGGTAAATGGCGCCGGCGGCCGTCTGGCGAACGCCGTGGTAGATCACCAGCCAGCCTTGTGGCGTCTCGATCGGTGGCGCCGACAGGCCGATCTTGTTGGCGTCCCACCACGAGCCGCGGCGTGCCGCCAGCATCAGTTTGTGCCGACCCCAGTGCATGAGGTCGGGCGAATAGGAGATCCACATGTGGGCGCCACGTGTGCCCACCGGTCGATGGATCAAGGCCCACTGCCCGCGCAGCCGATACGGCAGCAGCGCGGCGTCCTTGTCTTCGGGGGGCATGATCATGCCGTACCGTTCGAACGTCCGAAAGTCCTCCGTTACGGCGAGGGAAACGCCGGGACCACCGCGCGAGTAGGCGGTGTAGACAACGGCGTATGCGCGCTGTTCGGGCAGGTATGTTATCCGCGGGTCCTCGATGCCCCAGAGTTCCTCGGGATAGGCCTCCGTCTCGGGAGCCAGGGTTGGCGCGGCGTCGACGACCCAGTCAGACACGCCGTCCGGTGAGCGAGCGGCACACAGGTGCGAGTGGCCGCGCCGGTCCTCGACCCGGCACAAGAGAAGCGTTGTGCCGTCGGGCAACAAGGTGGCGCCAGGGTTGAAGACGCTGTTGACGGGATACGGCCAGTGGGCCGCTGTCAGAATGGGGTTGCTCGGATGGCGAACGAGCAGTTCGGGGTAGCCAGTGTTCATAGTCCTACCGCATCCGGTGCTCAGGTTTGATCAGCGAACGTTCTCAGACAGCCGCATCTCCAGCAGCGCGTGCAAGAAGGCGAGAGTGGACTCTGCTCCCTGGTTCTCATTCGCCCGGTCGGGATGTAGCCCATCGCGGCAACCGCCACTGGAGGGATCGTACAGGGGCAGCCGCAGATCGTTGCGCCCGAGGAACCACTCAAATGCCCTTCGGGCCTCGTCCCGCCAGAGCTGGTCACCGGTGACGCGATAGGTCTCCAGGCAAGCTGACACCATTGCCTCGGCCTCGATGGGCTGCTGATCGAAGTGCGCCCGGGGGCCGCCGCGCACATAGAAGCCATTCGTGCCGATTGGCGAGAAGTTGTCGCCGTTGCTCTTCGAACTCTGCAGCCTGGCCAGCCAGCTCAGGGCCTCCAGACCCACGGCGAGCATGGACTCGTCAGGAATGGCTCCCCCCGAGGCAATCAAAGCATGCGGCATAGCCGCGTTGGCGTAGGTCAGCCGGTCCTCGAACCAGGGCCAGTCGGCTGCCTTTGCACGCTGATAGAGGTCCATCAGGCGGCCGGCCAGTTCGACCCGTACCTGGCTGGCGCGTCGATCCCCGGCGAAGCGGCGCAGATACTCGTGGAGGCCCAGCAAGGCGAATGACCATGCCCGGGGACTGGTCGTTTCGAGGATTGCCGGCAGGGCCTGCTCGAACAGGTGGACTGCCACGGCGTGAAAGGCCGGATTGCTGGATCGGTTGAGTACCGTGCCCAGAGCCCACAGGGAACGGCCATGGCTGTCGTCGGAGCCGCGCTCCTCCAGCCACTGACGCTGATAGCCGAGAACGTTCCGGAACCGACCTGTGGGGCGATCGAAAGCGTAGTGCAAGAAGGCCAGGTAGCGGGTGGAGAGAGCTGCTCCATCCGAAATGCCCAGTTCTTCGAGCAAGGAGCTGACCACCAGGGCCCGGGCGTTGTCATCCGTAGTGTAGCCTAGCTCGTAGTTGGGAACGGTGATAATGGCGTGCTGCAGGATGCCGGTCGGGTCAGTCAAGCGGTGCAGGTGATCGAGCCGCAAAGTTGGCAGTTCACCAACGCGCGGTCGCAGTGGGCGAGTGACCGCCAGTCGTTGAGTGAGCCAGCGACGCTCACTGCGGGCGCAGACGAAAGCCTGCATGTAGCGCCGCGCCACTTCAGGCCAGATCATGTCGCGGGCGAAGAGGTAGGCACGCTTGCGCATCACGTGCCGGCGAGCTTCGTTTTCGAGCAGCTCGTTGATCTTCGCCCCAATGGCAGCAGCATCACCGAAAGGCACCAAGACACCGCGCTCTTCAGCCAGTAGTTCCTCGGCGTACCAGTACGGCGTGGAGATAACCGCCTTGCCGGCGCCTACGGTATAGGCCAGGGTCCCGGAGACGATCTGGGCACGACTGAGGTAGGGTGTGATGTAGATGTCGGCAGCGCCGATGAAACGCACCAGCTCTTCCAGACTGACAAAACGGTTGTAAAAGAGCACGTTTTCGGCCACGCCCTTCTCCTCGGCCAGGCGCTGCAGCGACAGACGATAGGTCTCCCCTTCGCGTCGCTTCACGTGGGGATGAGTGGCGCCCAAGACGATATAGGTCACGTTGGGGTGCCGCCGGAGCACGTCGGGCAGGGCGGCGATTACGTGTTCAATCCCCTTGTTGGCCGACAGCAGGCCAAAAGTCAGAAGCACGATCTGGCCCTCCAACCCGAAGTCCTCTTTGTAGAAGACGGGGTCGACGAACGGTACATCGGGGATGCCGTGTGGGATGATGTCGATTTTGTCGGCCGGCGTGCTGTATGCATCGATTGTCATGTCCTTCGCCCGCTGGCTCATTACCACCAGCCGGTCAGAGAGTTGGGCGATTTCCTGGAAGATGGCCCGCTGGTCGGGGTCAGGCGACTCTAGGATGGTATGGAGAGTGGTCACCAGCGGCATCCGCAACTCGCGCAAGAGGGCTAACACGTGGCTGCCGGCGCGGCCCCCGAAAATCCCGAACTCGTGCTGCAGGCAGACAACATCGACGTTGTTGATGTTCAGCAAGTCGGCTGCCCGCCGGTATGATTCAATGTCTCGTTCGGCAATCTCAAATCGCACCCGCTCGGGGTACGCGTATCCGGACTCGACGTCGTTGATCGCCAGGGCCAGGCAGCTCGTCTCCGGGTACTCGGCTGCCAGCGTCTCGCACAAGTCAGTGGTGAACGTCGCGATGCCGCACTGTCGAGGCACGTAGTTGCCCACGAAAGCAATGCGACGCACTGAGGAGCTGGTGTCAGACGCCATGTCGGAGCCCCTTTCGTGGCATGCGTGACCCCGAGATTGTACTGAAGTGGCGCGACTTGGGGGCCCGACCGGCCGCCTGCACTCGGACGCGCCGCGAGCCAGATGTGCTGATTGTCGACGGCCATGGGCTGGCCCGAGTGAACAGCGAGCTCTAGCGATCCGTCGCTGGGCATGCCAGGTAGACCACGTGCCGCACTCGCGTCTCGGTCTCCGCGGCCGGCACGAATCGGCCCTGCACGGAAAAGCCAGCGCGCCGCAGACGGCGCACGAAGTTGCGGTCTGGGCCTGGCGACCACACGGCGAGGATCCCACGGGGGTCGAGTGACTGGCGTATGCGCGTCAAGCCGGCATGCCGGTAGAGCTGGCGATTGGTCGGGACGGTGAGCGTTCGGGGGCCGTTGTCGACGTCCAGCACGATTGCCTGGAAGGGCCCATAGACGTCTATGGCCCAGGCGACGTCGGCCACCACCAGCCTGACCCGCGGGTCGCGCAGCGGCCAGCCGGCCAGATGACCAAGGGTCTGCTCGTTCCACTCGATCACTTGCGGGAACAGCTCGGCGACCAGCACCTCGGCATCGGGCGGCAGCACGTCCAGCGCGCCTCGAAGGCTGAAGCCCATGCCCAGGCCGCCGATCAGCACGCGTGGTGAGTGAGCCTGGGCGAACCGTGCGCAGGCCAGGATCGCTGTCTGGGTCTCGGAGAAACGGCCGCTGCTGCTTGCCAGCTCCCAGCCATCGCAACGGATGGTGAAGTGCTCACCAGACTGGTGGATGGTCAGCTCAGCCATCGCCAGCAGCTCTAGTGTCGCTCCCTGGCGCGCCCTTCCGGTTTCGCGGTCGTCGCCCAGCGACGACCGGGCCGCCGTCCTGATCTGGTGCCCAGCCGTCCTTGGTGGCTGGAGTAGCCGTCGGTGCCGCCTGGCCCAGCCAACCAGCGCCTCGGATCTGGTTGACCACGGTCTCCAGCGAGAGACCAAGCTCGCGCCACTGCCATTGCCGTACGAGCGGCGCCTGGCTGTCGTCCAGCTCCGCTGCAGGGCGATCCGGGGACAATGCCAGTCGCTCCAGATGGGCCAGAGGCCACACCAGGCCTGCGGTGAGGCCGAGGCGGGCCGCCTCACGACGCCGCCAGTCCTTGAGCGCTTCAAGTCGCCTCAAGGCATCAGTGGACCAGACCGGCCAGCGGCGGGCTGGCAGCGAGGGCGGAATCGGTCCCCGTCGACCTCGGTCACGAGCCGCTAGCAATCCTGGCCACAGGTAGGCGACGGCACCACTCCGCCGCGTCCGGTCGCCGCCCCGGCCCTGAGCCAGGGCCACCAGCAGTGCGTCCGGCAGCAGCCGACCAGGCGGCAGCCCGAGCTGACGCGCCACCTGTTCGCGGTAAATGCACATCTCGCGCAGGGCGGCGAGCTGCACGCCGGTCAGTCTCGAGGCGCCTCGCACGTGGCGGAAGGACTCCTCGGGCGGCCCGGCGGGCGCGTAGCGGACGCCCTCGAGGCGCCGGCATTCTTCCTCGACCCATTCGCGACGGCCAAGGCTGTCTAACCGGGCCATCAGAGCATCCTGCAATGCCAGCAGATGGGCCACGTCGTTGGCCGCATAGCGCAGCGCATGATCGGGGAGCGGCCGGCGCGACCAGTCCAGTCGCTGGGTGTCGACTGGCTTGTCCATGGTCAAGGCCAGGTACTCCTCGACGACAGCGGCCAAACCGGTGTGACTCGAGCCACAGAACTGGGCGCCAATCGCGGTATCGACCAGCCCGCGAACGGGCATCGCGTAGTCGCGGTCGAGCGACCGCAGGTCGAAGTCGGCCGAGTGCATGACCTTGGTGACAGCCCTGTCGGCGAGGATCTCGCCCAGGCCGCTCAAATCCCCCAGGGCATGGGGATCGAGCAGATACACGGAACCGTCGGGCAGGGCGATCTGGATCAGGGCGATGTGCTCGGGGTAACGATGATAGCCGTCGCCCTCCAGGTCGAGCGCGAACCGCGGCGTGCGACGGAGCCTGGCTACTAGCTCGGCCAGCGCTGCCTGGCGATCGATCCAGCGTGGCTGGCTCATGTCACGTCCCGGCCGTTCCTTGGAGGTCCTTTCTGCGGCCGCTCGCTGGGGCTGAATCGCCGGCGGTGGACTATAAGCCCGGGATCGCAGCCGACCGAGCCACAGCGCGAGAGCCTTCCGGCACGGTTCGCCCGACTCATGCCCTGCCCTCGGGCGGTTGGACCAGCACAGCCAGCCGCTCTAGCTCGGCCCGCAGGTGATTTGCGTCCTGGAACACGATTCCAGTCATGCCGAGCGCCTGGGCGGCGGCGACATTCCGCTCCTTGTCGTCGACGAAGACGGTCTGCCCGACCGGGGTCCCCAGCTCGTCCAGCAGGTGCAGGAAGGCCAGGGCGTCCGGCTTGCGGTAGCCAGTCCGATGCGAGTAGTGCATGCGGTCGAAGAGCGGCTCGAGGGCCGCGAGCTGGCCTTCGTGTTCCGGAGCGCTGTTCGACAAGGTGGCCAGCCGAAGCGGCTGAGCACGCAACCGGCGGATGAGGTCGACCACCTGGCGGTCGACCACTGCCCACCAGGTTCTCCGCTGTATCTCCCGCAGCCGCTCGATTGCCTCGCCGGTCGGCGCGATTCCCAGTGCCGAGAGCACGCTTGACCAGTAGACCCGTGGGGCCAGCTGGCCGATTGAGTATTGGAGCCATAGGGGATATAGGATTTCCGAATCACGTGCCCGGCGCAACTCTTCGGCGGTGAGGCCGGGCCGCAGCCCCGCGAGGAGTGAGGTGGCCACCGTCTCGTCCTGCCGGGCGATTACGCCCTCGACGTCGAATATGACGGCTTGCCAGCCGTACCTGGCCCCGTTTTCCCCCGGTTGGCGCGATGCTGTCATCAAGTCGACGCCTAGGGCCTATCGTCTCTGGGCCCGCCGACGTATGCTCGGGCCATGCTGGATCCAACGGACGGACCGCTCACTGCGCTCTGCCATCTCCCGGCCACGGAGCGACCACGGGAGCGCTTGTTGCGGCTGGGCGTGGACAAGTTGTCCACCAGCGAGCTGGTGGCGATTCTGATGGGCAATGGTCGCCGTGGCGCCAGTGCGCTGGCCGTTGGCCAAGAACTTCTCAGCCGACACGGCCTGGAGGGCCTGGCCCGGGCATCGGTCCAGGAACTGGCAACCACGCGCGGCTTTGGGGTGGCCAAGGCCTGTCAGCTGAAGGCGGCGCTCGAGCTTGGCCGCCGGGTCGCGCTCCAGGAGCCGCAGTCGGCGGTTCGGATTGGCTCGCCTGCTGATGCCGCGCGCCTGCTGGCGCCTGAAATGGGCCTTCTGGAGCAAGAACACCTGCGGGTGATGCTGTTGAACACCAAGAACCAGCTTATGGCCATCCACGAGGTCTACAAGGGTTCGGTCAGCGCCAGCCTGGTCCGGGTCGGCGAGGTGTTCCGGGAGGCTGTGCGCTGCAACAGCCCGACGATCATCGTGGCTCACAATCATCCGTCGGGTGATCCAGATCCGAGCGCTGAGGACATCCGCGTCACCGAGCAGATCGTAGCCGCCGGGCGGTTGCTAGGCATCGAGGTGCTGGACCACATAGTCGTTGGCCACCAGCGATGGGTGAGCCTGCGTGAGCGCGGCTTGGGGTTCCCGTAGGCCAGGCCGGGGGCGTGGCCTCTAGGCTCAGGATTCCGAAGACCCGGGCCGTGGCCTTTGGGCTCGGGATTCCGAAGACCCGGGCCGTGGCCTTCAGGCTCGGGATTCCGAAGACCCGGGCCGTGGCCTTTAGGCGCGGGATTCCGAAGACCCGGACCGTGGCCTTTGGGTTCGGGATTCCGAAGACCCGGGGCGTGGCCTTTGGGTTCGGGATTCCGAAGACCCGGACCGTGGCTGGAGGCTGCTCATGCCTGACGGGCGATGGCCACGCTCCCCCGCCTGACGAGCGGCGGCAAGCTCGCATCATGGCCTGGCGAAACGAAGTTCGATCTCCGGTGGCTGTCCTCCGGAGGGCAGGTCGCCGCGGGCCAGGCGCACCAGCGTGTAGGCGTGGGCCGGCGAGCCAGGGTGTTCTTTGTCGGCCGAAGTGGCCGGCACTCGGGCTTCGACCACAAGCGTGTTACCTCGGATGCCGACGGCCTCGACGTCTACGGTCGTGGCTGTGGCCTGCTCACCAAGGAACACGGCCAGCAGCGAGTAACGGTTGAAATCGAGATCAACGGCCAGACCGCTCGGCAGAAGCGGGGCCAGTTCGGCAGCTACCTGCCTTTCGGAGGCGACCACAAGGGCCAGCGGCTCAGAGCCGCGATATCGAGCCCCGGCTCCCTGTACCAGGGTCCGGAAGGCGATGCCCGGCCCGGGCTGATCAGCCGAGTGGCGCGCTTCCGGGCTGGCAGTTAGCCTGTCCGCCGCCTGCGCTGTGGCGGTGTTGCGCTTCGCTCTCGCACTGAGGTTGGGACCAGTGCTGCGGGCGGAGCTGCCTGTCGCCCGGGGCGTGGGGCCAGTGCTGCGGGCGGAGCTGCCTGTCGCCCGGGGCGTGGGGCCAGTGCTGCGGGCGGAGCTGGCTGTCGCCCGGGGCGTAGGACCAGTGCTGCGGGCGGAGCTGGCTTCCGCCTTCGTTTCGGCGTCGGACCTGGGAGTTCGCGCGGCGGTCGCCTGAGCCCGGGCGGTTGTGGTCTGCCTGCGGCCGGCCACTACCGTCTGCCGGGAGGCGCTGCGGACGGCCAGGGACGTATGGCGCACGGCTAGCCGCGCAGTGCGGGAGGCGGATACGCTCGCCAGTGTTGCCTCGGCCGTTACACGCCTCGTCGGCTGCTCTCGGGACCGCTGGTCGGGACCGCCGCGGCCTGGGGTGGCCGTCGACTCGCCGCTGGTGAACCGAGCTGCCCTGGCGGTCGAAGGGCGCGATTCGAGTGGACTGGTCGCGGCACTCGAGGTGGGCGACGCGAGTCGACCGGCCGGGGCTGTTGGGCCTTCTTGGGTGGCGCCTGTTCCCTGGCCTGCTACGCGCGGTGTCGGTGTCGGGGTGTCACCCCCGGGGCGGCGGCGCTCGGTCGCCCCACTGCCTTCCGCCGGGGTGCCGGGGGTGGCTATCCGCTCCCAGTCCAGGCTCGAGACCTCCGCCAGCACCGTGACACTGGCCTCCACGTAGCCCGGGGCGCCAGCCACCTGGCTGAGCATGCTGCTCCATAGGGGCAGCTGAGCCGCGCCACCTGCGTCTGGCCCGGGGCTATCGAGCTGCACTTCGGTCACCCGGCGCAGCTCGACGCCCAGTGCATCAGCCAGCGCCTCTGCCTCGGCGACGGCAGCCCGCACTGCCAGGCTGATGGCTTGCCGGCGATAGGCCGCATCGTCGCTCAGCTCGTAGCGCACGAAGAGCACCTGCGTGGCCCCGGAATTGAGGGCCGCGGCCAGGAGCTGGGGAAGATTGTCCAAGTCCGCGGTGGTGAAGCGAATGCTGTTCCAGACGGTATAGGTCACCGGGGGCCCGGGCTCCGATTCCCAGGTAGCTTCGTGGGCGACTGCCGTTCCAGGCTCGAGGGCGGGTCGCTCGATCTCTTCGGGCTGGGGCCCGACGGGGGTTACCTCGACCACAGGAGGTTGGTCGATGCTCAGGCGCTCGCTATTGACCTGCACGGCACCTCGCCAAACGGCTGAATCGGCCAGCCCCGCTCGGCGCAGAGTGCGACTCACCCGGTCGACCGTCTGCTCGTTGCGCTCGAGGGCGAGGGCCACGTCGGTGCCGCGAGACTCGATTCCGAGCTCCACCGTCGCCCGATCCGGCGGCGCCAGCACACGGCCGCTGCCACGGCAGCGGATGACCGTCGTCCCGGCAGCCATTGCCGCCTGACCGGTCGGTTGACCGACCGCCAGGAGCGTCGCCGTGCACAACGCCACAGCCAGGAGCAGTCGCCGCCGACCATACGGATCGCGACTCACCTTTGCCTCCCTTCAGGCCGACATGCCACATAGCGCAACAACGCGTTCATGTAGTATAGCAGGCCCGGCCGGTGCTCAGTCGCGCCTGGAGCGCGAGATTTCAGCCTCGCAGCTAGCCGTCGGTATAATGCGCGCTGGATCGCCACGGAGGTTCGATGACCGAGAACGCAGCCGACCCCGAGGCCGGGCAGGCGGGGCAGCCGGAAGAGGGGGACCAGCCAGCTACTCCTACCCAAGACGCACCGCCCGAGCCACTGACCGAGGTATTCGATGCACCTGTTGAGAGCACCGACCAGCTAGTCGTTAGCCCAGGTGCCCAATCGGCCGCCCAGGGGGCGGAGAAGGCCGCTGCCGAGCCAGGTGCGGCCGAAGCCACCGCTGAGAGCGAGGCGGCTGACACGGCTGGCGGCGCGGAGGCTCCTGGCGAGTCTCCGCCGGCCGTGGTCTCGCCAGCTACCGCCGGGCACGAGCCAGCCGCGGTCGCCCAGGAAACGGCGGGGCAGGAGTCAGCCGTGGTCTCGCCAGCCGCCGCCGGGCCGGAGCCAGCCGCGGTCGCCCAGGAAACGGCCGGGCAGGAGCCAGCCGTGGTCTCGCCAGCCGCCGCCGGGCAGGAGGCGGTCGTGGCCGCACCGGAAACTAGCGCGCAGCAGCCGGTCGTGGCTGCAGCGGAAAGTGCTCCGCAGGAGCCGGTGGTGGCCGCTCCGGAGAGTGCTGGGCAAGAGTCAGCCGCGGTCGCCCAGCAAACGGCCGGGCACGAGCCAGCCGTGGTCTCGCCAGCCACCGCCGGGCCTGAGCCAGCCGCGGTCGCCCAGGAAACGGCCGGGCAGGAGTCACCCGTGGCCTCGCCAGCCGCCGCCGGGCAGGAGGCGGTCGTGGCCGCACCGGAAACTGCCGCGCAGCAGCCGGTCGTGGCTGCACCGGGCGCTGCCATGCGGAACGTGGCCGAAGGTCTCGAGGAGCCCTTCGCATCCTTCTATGCCCATTATGGTCCTACGCTGTGTGGTCGGCCCCTGGGCGAGGTGGTTGTGGAAGAGGGCCGGCGCCGTCAGTACTTCGAGTGCCTGGCCGTCGAGGAACATGAGCCCCGTCGAGTGCGGCTGGTGCGCCTGGGCGAAGCCTGGCTGGCTATCCGTCAGGGACAACAGGCAGCTCGCGGCGGGCGGGCACACCCGGTAACCGATATCAGTCGTTCCTTGCGCCGAGATCCGTCACAGCACTATGCGGCTCGGCCGCTGTGCGACATCCGCTATCTGGTCATCCATCACACCGGAGCTTCGGCGGCCTTTGGCCCGGAGGCGATCGCCAGGGCCCACGTAGAGGACAACGGCTGGCCGGGTATCGGGTATCACTTCGTGGTTGATCCGGCCGGCACGATATACCACACTCAGGATCTCACCGTCGTGAGCTACCATGCCCGGCAGTTCAACCCGGCCTCGGTCGGCATCGCGGTGATGGGCGACCTGACGAGTGCCCAACCGACGCCAGCCCAGCTCGAGGCGACTGCCGACCTGATCGCCAGCCTGCTCTTCGATCTTGGCCTGCCGCTGGATGCGGTGCGCGGGCATCGAGAGATGGTGCCAACCCCGTGCCCTGGCGATGCTTTCTTGCGCGTCTGGCGACCGCGCCTGATGGCCGCCGTTCAGGAGCGCATCGACGCGCGCCAGGCCGAACGGCTCAGCCAGCTCGCTGCCGGCGCGCTCAGCACGACATGAACCGCGGGGCGGCTTTCGAAGTCGAGCTCGAGGTCTTCCACGGCCCCCTCGACTTGCTCCTGACGCTTATTCGCCGACAGGCACTGGATATCACGACGGTCGCTCTGGCGAAGGTGACCGGCCAGTATCTAGCCTATATGGCCACCCTGCAAGAGATCGACAGTGGCGCTCTGGCGGCGTTCTGTGAAGTAGCCTCGACGCTGCTGCTGATCAAGAGCCGTGCTCTGCTGCCCTCGGCAGCCGAATCCGCCGAGGAGCTCGACGAAGACCTGGAGGCCGTAGAGCTGGTGGAGCGCCTGCGGGCATACAAGCAGCTGCATCGAGTGGCGGAAGAGCTGGGTCGCCGCGAGCAGGCCGGCCTTCGGGTGTACGGTCGCGTGGCCGGCCCGCCTGACATCGCCCCGCCGTTGGCTCCCGGCGAGGTGTCGATCGAGGCGTTGGTCGCGGCTCTCGAAGCGGCGCTGGCCCAAGTCGAGCCGGACGCCGAGCCAGCGACTGATCCTGCCTTGCGGCCCCACGCAGTGCAGCTGGGCGACCGTTTGTCGCATCTGCAGCGGCTAATCCAGAGCCGAGGTCGCATCACCTTCGGTGAGGCTTTGGGCGGCGGCGGGCGAGACCGCGAGTTCATCATTGTGAGCTTCCTGGCGGTGCTCGAACTCTTGAGGTTGCGCTGGCTGCGGGCGGTACAGGACGAGGTCTTCGGAGAGATCGCTCTAGAGCTCCACCCGGAGGCAGCCCCGTCCCTTGTTGCCGCTGCGACGGACGAAGCCTCAGGACTGCCGGCCGGACGGCCTGACTTGCGGCCGGTGGCTGACCCGAGCACTGAGGTGGGCTAGTGAGCCGGCTCTGCTGGCGGAGTAATGGCGATGGGTGGTCGGCGCGCGTGCGCTGATGCGAGTCACGCTCCCTTGGGGACTGAGACTGCCCCAGAACCGAGGGCGGCCGGACGTTTGGCCACTGGGCGACGTCCTGATGCTCGTTTCTTTGGGCGGGCGCTGGCAGTGGCCTTGGCTTGCAGTCTGCTTGCCGCGACTGTGGGCCGGGCCCAGGGCCGTCGGCCGTTCGACCTGCCGTTTGCTGATCCAGCGGGCTTGGGGACCTGGTACGTCTCGCACTTGTACGGCAATACGGTGTTCGCTTACTCTGAGCGGCATGGCATGTACCGCTCGGGTCAGGGCATGCACATGGGTTTGGACTTCGCCGCGCCGTGTGGCACGCCGGTGCTGGCGATCGGCGATGCTGTGGTCAAGAGTGTGGACGGGCCGGGTGGCGCTGGGCCTCACAACCTGATGCTGCGCCACGCTAATGGCTACGTGTCGTTCTACGGGCATCTACTCCAGCGTCCGGCGCTGAACGTTGGCCAGTCGGTGGCCGCTGGCCAGGTGATTGCCCTATCGGGTGACATGCTGGGCACTTGCGTTGACTCGCCACATCTGCATCTGGAGATTAGGGACGCTACGGCCACTGTATTCTACAACCCCATCACCCTGATCGAGGCCGACTGGCATGGGTTGGTGCTGATCGGGCCGGGCACGGCGCCGTTCGCTATTGACCTGGAGCATCCGCGGCGCTGGCGGGAGATTGACGACCAGCCTACGTTGCGCCTGGGCGGTCCATTGCTCAACGACTACGCAACCTCATGGCCAAGCGACAAGCGATAAGCGATCGCCAGCTCGCCGTGGCCATAACCCTATCAGCCGCAGCGCTGGCGATAACCGTTGGCGCGCCGCTGTGGCAGGACTCGCCAACCGGCCAGCCGGCCACTCCCGGCATGGGCGTCGGCGACCAGTTGGCTGCCGGGCCGGGGGTGGCCTGGTCAACCATTGTGGCCGCCAGCCGCCCTGACCTGGCTGGCGGTGCCTGGGCGCCGGCCAGTCCAGGAGGCGAGCCTGGCTCCTCTCTGGGCCACCCGATGGAGGGCCTGCCGGCGGTTCCGGCGGTGGAGGAGGTAAGGGCCGAGCGACCGCTGGCAGTTCTCCTGCCGCGCCAGGTCCTGGCCCCCGGTTGTTGCCCGGGCGCCTGGTGGTCGGACGACAGCCGTGAGCTCCTCTACTACGATCAGCGATCGGACACCGGCACGACGGCGGTGTTTGGTGTGGCCCTGTGGCCTCCGGCTGCAGAGCCCCGCGCGGTGTACGTCAAGCCTCTCCTGGCCGGCGATCGCTACCAGGTCCACCTGGGACCCGGCAAGCTCGAAGTTGAAGATCCGGCGCGCGACGAACGTTGGACCTTGCCGATCGGCAAGGCTCCCTTTCTGATCTCGCCGGACGGCAGCCGGGTGGTCTGGTGGGCAGCAAGGGATGAGGCTGAGGCATCGGCGAGCCCGGTAGCGATCTGGGCCTCGGATATTAAGGGGCAGTCAGCACGGCGTGTCCTGGATCTCTGGGGGGCTCATGTTCTGGGTTTCCACCCTGACAACGTACGCATTCTGATGTACGGTCGATCGGGACGCGAGCGGGCTCAGGTAATGCTCTTGCTCCTGGACACTCAGAGTGGCGGCGTCGAAGTACTTGCCACAGCGAAGTTCCTGGACGGTGCCGTGCTCTCGCCCAGCGGCGAGTGGGTGGCGTACGTGGTTAGCCTGGACCGAGAGAGTCCGGAGGCCAACGGCGTCTGGGCGGCATCGACGGTGACCGGCCAGCGGCGGCGGCTACCGGTGGACGCGGCTTATCGCTGGCGCGATGGTCATCGCCTGGTCTACATCCCAATGGGCAATGCCAGCTGGCACGACGTCTGGCAGCTAGACGCGGTGACCGGGGAGACGCAGCGTCTAATCGAGGGCCGCAGCGTGTCGTTGCGCGTGGCCAACAATGACTGGAGTCTGTCGCCCGACGGTCACACGCTCGCCTTTGTCGCCGAGCAAGATCGCAGCACGTGGGTTATTGACCTGCCGCCCGACTAGCCTCTGCCCGGTGCCGCTGGGGTGGGGCGCCTAAGGCCATCGGCGGCTTTCGAGCGACAGCAGTCGATCACCGTGAAACTCTACCGCCAGGATGGCGATGCCCGGGCGACCGTCCATCACTGCTGCCATGATGTCCAGGTCGGCCGGCGGCAGCGGCAGCTTCGGAACTTCTTCGAGTGGCACCCATTGGGGGTCGCCCTCCTCATGTGCCGGCATAGGCGAGGCTTGTGGCACGGTGACTCGCACCACGAACATCATCCAGGCCTGGCGACGCTTAGAATCTCGCTCGCTGACGATGGCCGCCAGGTGTGGATCCTGACCCTCCAGCCCGGTCTCCTCGCGGAGTTCCCGCAGTGCGGCATCGATGGGCGACTCGCCTGGCTCGACCTTGCCCCCTGGTGGCGACCACAGGCCGCGGTTCGGCCGCTTGCGGCGTCTCAGCAGCACGAGCTGGTCGCCAGCCAGGGCATAGACGAGGGTGGTCACGTGCCAGCGATACTCTTCCATGTGGCTGCTTCCCGGATGGTCATGCGGGCGCCAGGCAGCAAGACAGTCTACCGCTGCACCGGCCCGGCTGCCACATCCTGCCCGCGGGTTCGCTTCTACAGTGCCCGCGGGTGGCAGCCGCCGCGTCCGGCCAGCTGGGGCCAGGCTGTCGCGTCCATGGCCTACTGCCGCGGTACGGCCTTGCCGCCGGCCTTGACGCATAATTGAAGCGTGAGCCGGCTTGAGGAAATGGCCACCTCGGACCTGGCAGGGGACGAGGCCAAGTATCGTCTGCGGGTTCTGGGCCACGAGCACGCCCGTCGCACGCTCTTGGCTCATGCCCGGCGGGGCACGCCGGCCCAGGCTTACCTCCTGGTTGGGCCGCCCGACATCGGTAAACGACTAGTAGCCCGCTTCACCGCGCAGGCGCTACTGTGCGCCACTGACCAGCCGACCCACCGGCCATGTGGCCGATGTCGCGCCTGCCGCCTGGTCCATGGTGACGGCCACCCCGACTGCCGTTGGTTTTCCGAACCTCTGCGCGTAGATACGGTTCGCGAGCTGCGCTCGATCCTGGCCCTTTCCCCGGCCGAGGCCCACTGGCGGGTGGCGATCCTCGCCGATCTGGACCAGGCGACAGGTGCATCGCTCAACGCTCTGCTCAAGACCCTCGAAGAGCCGCCGCCGCACGCGGTGCTGATTCTGACTGCGGCCGATCCGCTCGCTGTGCTGCCGACTGTCCGTTCGCGCTGCCACATCCTGCGGCTACGACCGTTGCCGCGGGCGGAGGTGGTGCAGGCTTTGGTCGAGCACTGGGCGGCCGATAGAGAGCGGGCGGAGCTCCTGGCGCGTCTGTCGGGTGGTCGCCTGGGCTGGGCGGCGGCGGCGCTGACCGACAGCAAGGTGCTCGAGCGCCGCGCAGCCTGGCTAAAGGCTCTGGATCAGGCTCTGGGTGGCGGAGTGGAGGAGCGAATGCGCCTGGCCGCTGATCTGGCTCGGGAAGAGGCCGCCCCGGCCGAAGGCTTGCGCTACTGGGTGTCGGTCTGGCGCGATGTCCTACTTGCCCAACATGGCCTGGAGGAAGCGGTGGTGAACCGTGATCTAATGGGCCGGCTGCGTCAGCTGGCGAGCAGCTATGCGGTGGCACAAGCGGTTTCCAACCTGCGGTCTTTGGAGGACACCCTCCAGCGACTGGCAGCCAACGCTCAACCCCAGCTGGCCATCGAGGTCTTGCTCCTGGGTTTGCCCCAATGAGCGGCGTGGTGGGCGTACGATTCCGGCGGGCTGGGCGGGCCTACTACTTCGATCCCGACAGGTGGCCGGATTTGCACGTTGGCGACTGGGTGATCGTCGAGACAGCCCGCGGTATCGAGGCCGCCCAGGTGGTGATCGCCCCCAGTCAGGTGGTGACTGCCGACCTGGGTGAGCTCAAGCCGGTACTGCGCCCGGCCACCTGGCGAGAGCTCAGCGAATGGGCCAGCCACCGGGCCAAAGAGCCGGCCGCCTTGGCGACTGCCAGACAGCACGTTGCTCGCCTGGGTCTGCCCATGCGCCCGGTTTGCGCCGAGTACAACTTCGATGGCAGCCAGCTAACCGTCTACTTTGTCACCGAGGAGCAAAGGGTCGATTTCCGGGTCTTGGTCCGTGACCTGTCGCGTGCCTTGCGCACCAGGGTGCATCTCCTCCAGATCGGCAGTCGGGATTGGGCCAAGCTGCTGGGGGGTTTCGAGCGCTGTGGCCAGATGCTGTGCTGCGCCAGCTGGCTGACCGACTTCCAGCCAATCAGCATTCGCATGGCCAAGCGCCAGAACCTGCCGCTCAACCCGTCGGAGATCAGCGGTGTTTGCGGCAAGCTTCTGTGCTGCCTGGCCTACGAGGACGAGCTGTACGGGCAGCTGCGCGTTGGGTTGCCCAAAGCTGGCTCGTGGCTGACCCTGGAGCGTGGCCGCGGCAAGGTGCTGGATGTCAACGTGCTCACTCGCCAGCTGACCATCCTCTGGGAGGACGGTTCCCGCGAGGTGTTGGATGCTGACGAGCTGGCCGCCAACGCGTCACCGGCCTGCCAGCCAGCCGAAGAGCCTCCGGAGCCCCCGGACGATGATGGTGCCACCGGCGAAGAATGAGTGCCTTGCCGGTAGGCGTCTTGCCACGGCCTGATCGAAGTGGTACCGGCTGGCGGTCAAATGGTCACTTGGCGAACTCCACAGCGCGCATCTCGCGAATAACCGTGACCTTGATCTGGCCAGGGTACTCGAGCGCTTCCTCTACCTTGCGCGCCACATCACGCGACAGCTGGATGGCGCCCAGATCGTCGACATCCTCCGGGCTGACGAAGATGCGGATCTCGCGGCCGGCCTGCACGGCATAGCTATCCCGGACTCCGGGGAAAGCCTTGGCGACGTTCTCCAGGGCCTTGATGCGCTTGAGGTAGATCTCCAGCGTCTCGCGACGGGCGCCGGGCCTCGAGCCACTAATGGCGTCTGCGGTCTCGACGATGACGGCCTCGACGCTCGTCGGTTCTGTTTCGTGATGGTGGGCACCGATGGCCTCCACCACCTTGGTGGGCAGGCCGTAACGCCGGGCCAGGTCGGCACCGATGGTCGCGTGGCCGCCCTCGGTCTCGTGGGTGACCGCCTTGCCGACGTCATGCAGCAGGCCGGCAATTCTGGCGGTTTCGACATCGGCCCCCAATTCGGAAGCGAGCATGGCCGAGAGTTGAGCGACCTCGACGGCATGTAACAGCATGTTCTGACCGTAGCTGGTCCGGTACTTGAGCCGGCCAAGCAGGTTGATCAACTCGGGGTGCAGGCCGTGCACCCCGGCTTCGTAGGCCGCTGCCGTGCCGGCCTCCCGAATGGACCGCTCCAGGTCTTCCTGGGTGCGCTTGACGACCTGCTCGATCCGTGCCGGGTGGATGCGACCGTCGGCAATGAGGCTGGCCAATGCCAGCCGGCCGACCTCGCGCCGGATGGGGTCGAAACAGGAGAGCAAGACGGCCTCGGGGGTGTCGTCGACGATGAGGTCAACCCCGGTGGCCTGCTCAAAGGCCCGGATGTTCCGGCCCTGACGACCGATGATGCGGCCCTTCATGTCGTCGGATGGCAGGTCGACGGTGGCCGTCACCGTATCGGCAACGACATCGGTGGCACAGCGCTGGATGCAGGAGACCAGGATCTCGCGGGCGCACTCCTCACCCTTTTCCCGGGCCTCCATCTCGATCTCCCGAATGAGGCGGGCGGCGTCGGCCCGCGCCGTTTCGGCTACCGAAGCCAACAATTGTTCGCGGGCCTCGGCCTGGGACATCTGGGCGACCCGCTCCAGGGCCGCCAACTGCTCTTGAACGAGCGACTCGGTTCTAGCCTGCAGGGCGTCGATCTTCCGTTCCCGCTCGTCCAGGTTCCGGGCGCGGTTCTCGATCTGATCGAATCGCCGGTCTAGTTTCTCGCGGCGTTGGGCGAGCTTCTGTTCCTCCTCATCAAGCTCTCGGCGTCGTCGGCTCGCTTCCTTCTCGGCCTCATCCCGAGTGGCAAGGGCGACATCTTTGGCCTGAAGTACTATCTCGCGAGCCTTCGCCTCCGCCTCGGCCATCACCCTGGCCGCATCAGCGTTGGCCGCTTCTAGCTCCCTAATCTGCTGGATGCGGCGAACCCAGACCGCTAGTGCAAATCCGATCCCAAGCCCGACAACCGCGCCAACGAGCACAGCGATGGCGCTGGTCGGCATGTGCGTTCATCCCTTCGTGATCGTGTTCGGTTGCGCCCTGCCGGACGCAGCGACCATCATAGCACGATCGCTGCACGTCGCCAAGACAAATCAATACTATCAGGAGTCAGTCGGATACTCAGTTGAAACGCCCGTATTAGTATCACATTCCGCCCGGATGATTCGCACGACACGCCGTGCTGTTGCGTAGTCGAACCCACGCCGCAACAGGTGCCCGTATAGGCGTCGGAGAAAGGCGTCATCGCTGGTGACCGCTCGCTGCCGGCAGTACTTCCGAGCAGCCGCCAGCGCGGCTGGCTCGTCATTGGCGGCTGTCAAGACCTCATCGATCACCTCAGGCGACACGCCTTTTTCGGCCAGCTCGTGCGCCAGGGCGCGCCGCGCTCGCGGGCGGTGCTCCGCGCGGTTCTCGACCCACCAGCGGGCAAAGGTGAGATCGTCCACCAGCGCCAGCTCGACAAGCCGGGCCAGCACTCGCTCGCGGACGGCCGGCGCGACCTTCTTCCTGAAGAGATAGCTCCGCACCTCGGCCTGGCTGCGCGGTCGACGGGCCAGGAGCCCCAAAGCCCCGTCCAACGTCCGTCGGTACAGGGCCTCGAGGCGCAGATGCTCAACCTCCGACTCGCCGAGCGCCTGATCTGGCTGCAGACCTGAGGCCAGGTCGGCCGGCAGGTCCAGGGTGCGCCCGTCGTCCAGAGTGACCATGAGCCGCCTGGCGTTTTGGCGCGCTGGCTTCAGCTGGCGGATGATCGGCACGGCTGGCTCAGTGTTCCCGACCGGCAGTTACCACGCCGGGTCCAAGGCTCGATCGCCATGGACTTCTTTGTGCTCCAGGCCCCGAGGGGCTTACGGCACACCAAGGCCTGATCGCCATGGGCTGCTCTGTGCTCCTGGCCGGGCACGTCGGGCGCTGTGCCTCAGGCGCGGTCGCCACAGCCGGCTCTGTGCTCCCGGCCGGGCACGTCGGGCGCTGTGCCTCAGGCGCGGTCGCCACAAGCCCGCTCAGGCCTCCGACTTGTCGCCGACGGCCTTGGCCGCCGGCGAGACACTGCCCAGGCTGGCCGGATCGGGCGCGACCTGGCTATCAGGCGCGGCTGTCGGGCGTTTCTGTGGCGCTACGGGCGCCGACTCGGCATTCGGTCTGAGCGGTGGCGGCCGCAGCGGGAGCGACAGCTTGGCTCGGATCTGGTTCTCCAGGTCCAGCATCAATGCCTCGTTCTCCTGCAAGGTCTGCCTGGCATTGTCCCGACCTTGGCCCAGCCGGTCTTCACCCAGGAAGAAGTAGGCGCCGCGCTTTACCACCAGTCCATGTTCGACTGCCATATCCAGGATGTCACCGCTGCGGGATATACCTTCGTTGTACAGGATGTCGAACTCCGCCTCACGGAAGGGTGGCGCCACCTTGTTCTTCTTGATCTTAACCTTCGTTCGGTTGCCGATGACCTGGGCACCCACCTTGATTGCCTCGACCCGGCGGATATCCATGCGAATTGTGGCGTAGAACTTGAGCGCCATACCGCCGGTAGTAGTCTCTGGGCTGCCGAAGACCACCCCGATCTTCTGCCGCAACTGGTTGGTGAACACCACCGCACACCGCGAGCGACTGATCGCGCCGGCCAGCTTGCGCAGCGCCTGGCTCATCAGCCGGGCCTGTAGGCCGACGTGAGCATCGCCCATGTCGCCCTCGATCTCCAGGCGGGGCACCAGCGCGGCCACGGAGTCGATGACCACTATGTCCACCGCTCCGGAGCGCACCAGTGCTTCACAGATCTCGAGAGCTTGCTCCCCGGTGTCCGGCTGCGAGATCAAGAGGTCGTCAACCTGGACCCCGCAGCGGGCCGCGTAACGCGGATCCAGGGCGTGCTCGACGTCGATGAAGGCCGCGTTGCCACCCAGCTTCTGGGCTTCGGCGATGATGTGCTGGCAGACTGTCGTCTTGCCGGATGACTCAGGGCCGAATATCTCGATCACCCTGCCACGGGGCACGCCACCCACGCCGAGGGCGTAGTCGAGAGCCAAAGATCCGGTGGGAATCACATCCACTTCGGCCTGCGCCTGCTCGCTGAACTTCATGATGGCGCCCTCGCCGTAGCGCCGCCGGATTTGCTGCAACGCGGCTTCCAGGGCTTTTTCGCGCTCGACCTCGCTCATCTCTTACATGGCTCCTCTGCTATGCCTGGGCCTGCGCCGGGGTGACCGCGCCAGATTCGCTGTGGGGCGCCAGAACCGGCGGCCGGCGCCTCGCGCCTGCACCTAGGACAGATGTTCTAGGCCAGTATAACACACCCTTTGGGTCGCCGCAAGCAGCTGACGACAACCGCGCAGATTTGGCCTGCTACTGGCACTACGGACCCCGGACGTAGACGTCTGCGGCCGGCTCGTAGTAGCTCTGCCAAGTGTCCTCAGTCTCGCCGCCGTCGGCGCGTCGGACGTAGCGCCGCACGGTGGCCACCGCCCCCTCTCGCGCCCAGCCAACCTGGCGCTGCTGCCCACGCTCGACGCGGTCATCAACCACGACCACGGGCGGGCGGGCCGGCGTCAGATCGCTCACCGTGGGCCCTTCCAGGCGCACGCGGCGCCCATCGAGCCGACCGAAGAGTACGACAACCACCGCTTGACGCTGGTTGTCGATGCTCGCCTGGATGAGCAGCGGACCGCCAGTGTCGTTGCCGAGCTGCAGATCCAGCCGCCGACCGTCCACTGCGGCATCCAGGCCAACCGGCGGCTCCAACCAGCCAATCCGGTACGGGCTGGCATGGCGCTCCAGGACCGGCAGCCCGGCCCAGACGGCGGCTCGGAAAAGGGCGGTGGCCACGTGGCTGATGCCGCCATCCAGTCGCTCGGCGGCTGACCGACTGATCCGCTGGGCGCCCTCGATAGCCACCATGTCGTAGCCCTTGGCTGCCGAGACCTCGCCCAGAATGCCGTTCAGCGAAAGTGAATCTCCCACCGGCCAGGCAACGCCATGGATCTGCTCCACCGCCCGATAGGCATTGATTAGCATGCCACCGCTCACGCCTTTGAGGCTGATGTAAGATCGACTCAGCTCCTCGAGGTCGGTCAGCGACTCGATGAGCTCGTCCGGCACCTGGGGCTGGACGATGAGCACTTCCGGCGTTGTAGTGCGTTCGGCGGTGTAGCTGGCCTCGATGAGGCGCTGAACAGTTCCCGCAACGTCGAGCTGCAGACCAGTCCGGGCTGGCGAGACGATCTTGACCCCCACCGCCGGATCGAACTCGAAGCGGGCGTCCCGCGGTGGCCGCTCGATCCGGGAAGACAGGGTTGCCACCCACCTGGCGAGCTTGGGCGTGTCGAAGACGATGCCGGTGGACGTGCCGCCCTCGGTGTTGGGCACCGGCTGAATTGTGACCAGGCTCTTCAGCTGGTCGGCGGTCAGGGTGCGGCTGATGCCCTCGCGCCAGATCAGGTGCACCGGCCCGGAGACAATCTGTCGGTAGGCCAGGGCGACCGAACTGAGGTCGTAGACGCGGGGCGATGTCCAGATGATGGCCAGCTCCACCGTGTCTGAGACGGGATTGGTCGTCCAGCGGGCAAGTCGTTCCCGAGAGCCAGCGATGTCCAGCTGATGACCCAACTCTCGGGGTTGAACTTGGAGTTCGCCCTGCTCTAGCCATAACGCCGCATCGCGCGGCGGCGTGTCCACGTCGGGCGCGAGATCCTCGAGTGCCGCCGTTGCCTGCTCGGCGTCGAAGGCGCGACCATAAGCCAGGATGTCGTAGCCGCGAAGACGCACCCGCAGGCGGGTGAGCCACTGGGCGGGCAACGCGCCCTGCCGCCCCACGAGCCAGGCCGCAGTGGCCAGGCTCGTGGCATCAAGCGCGGCGCCGTAGGCCAGCGGGTCAACAGTCCACCGGCGGCCGTTGGCCGGGTCTACCAGCTGCAGCCGACCGCTGGCCGCCGGTAGCTCAGCCCGCAATCGCTCGGCGGCCGCGTCCAGCTCAAGACCGCCCAGCTGTACCGACCCAGCCCGCACGCCGGCGAAGATGCGCTCCCGATCGCGGATGGCCAAGAAGAGCGCCCCGAGACCGATGCCGATGAGCACCAGGACCAGGGCCAGCCAACGCCAGGCGTGGAGTGGAGAGCGCTCGGGATCGGGCTGGACCTGGGTAGGAGAGTTGTATGGGGATGGCCTGGGGTCTGTCACAGGCACGAATTGTAGCAGACGAGCGAGCGTGCCCAGGTTGACGGGGTGGCCGGCGGCCAATATGATTCGCTACGCTCTCCATGGCGCCTGGAGCATTCCTCCCTATGGCTGATAGCACCAATCCAACTGCGCCTGATGGCAATTCGGCGGTGCCGCCGGGCGTCCGTCGCTTGCGCGAGTTGCGCCAGCAGGCGCGCGAAGGCGGTGGCTCCGAGCGGGTCCAGCGGCAGCATGACGCCGGCAAGCTAACCGCTCGCGAGCGGTTGGACCTGCTTTTGGATGAGAACTCCTTCCACGAGTTGGGCATGTTCGTCACCCACCGGGCGACAGGTTTCGGCTTGGAGCGCCAGCGCTACCTCGGCGACGGCGTAGTGACCGGCTATGGGACCATCGACGGGCGCCTGGTGTACGTCTACTCCCAGGATTTCACCGTGCTTGGCGGGTCCCTGGGCCGCGCCCATGCCGACAAGATCGTGGCCATCATGGACATGGCCCTCCGCAACGGGGCACCAATCATCGGCCTGTGCGATTCCGGCGGGGCGCGGATCCAAGAAGGCGTGGTCAGCCTGGGCGGCTATGCCGACATTTTTCTGCGCAACACGCTGGCCAGCGGGGTGGTTCCCCAGTTGTCGGCGGTGCTCGGCCCCTGCGCCGGTGGCGCGGTCTACTCGCCGGCCATCACCGACTTCGTCGTGATGGTCAATGGCACCTCCTACATGTTCGTCACTGGCCCGGACGTTGTCAGGACAGTGACCCACGAGGACGTCAGCCATGAGGAGCTGGGAGGGGCCCAGGTTCACAGCCGCAAGAGCGGCGTGGCGCACTTTGCTGCCGCCACCGAGTTGGAGGCGCTGGGCATCTTGCGCCGCATCCTGGCCTACGTGCCGCAGAACAATCTGGAGGATCCGCCCTGCGAGCCGACGCAAGACGATCCGCTGCGCGCCGACCCGGAGCTGGACGCGATCGTGCCCGAGGACCCAGCGAAACCTTACGAGATGCGTGAGGTCATTCGGAGGGTGGTGGACGATGGGGTCTTCTTCGAGGTGCATGAGCACTTCGCACCCAACATTCTGGTCGGCTTCGCTCGACTCAACGGTCGCTCGGTGGGCATCGTGGCTCAGCAGCCGACCGTCCTGGCGGGGGTGCTGGACATCGATGCCTCGGTGAAGGCTGCGCGCTTTGTGCGTTTCTGTGACTGCTTCAACATCCCCATCGTGACCTTCGAGGATGTGCCCGGCTTCATGCCTGGGATAGCCCAGGAGCACGGGGGCATCATCCGCAGCGGTGCGAAGCTGCTTTACGCTTACTGCGAGGCCACGGTGCCGAAGATCACGGTCATCACCCGCAAGGCATACGGCGGCGCCTACGACGTCATGAACTCCAAGCACGTCCGGGGCGACATCAACTACGCCTGGCCTACGGCCGAGATCGCGGTCATGGGACCGGAAGGTGCGGTCAACATCATCTACCGCCGCGAGCTCACCGCCGCCGAGGATCCTGAGGCGCTGCGCGCCAGGCTTACGGCCGAGTATCGGGAGCAGTTCGCCAATCCCTATGTGGCGGCCAGCTGGGGTTACGTCGACGAGGTCATCGAGCCTCGGGAGACTCGGCAGCGACTGATCAGCGCCCTGGAGATGCTGCAAGGCAAGCGAGCCTCGAATCCACCCAAGAAACATGGCAATATTCCCCTGTAGCCCCGGCAAGCCCGTTGTGGGCTGCGCCGCCTGCCGATAGGGATCCGACACCGATGTTGAAGAAGGTACTGGTCGCTAACCGCGGCGAGATTGCCGTCCGCGTGATCCGTGCTTGCCACGAACTGGGCCTGCAGGCCGTCGCGGTGTACTCCGATGTTGATCGGGTGGGTCTGCACGTGCGGCATGCTGATGAGGCGTACTATCTGGGCGCTCCGCCGGCCAGCCAGAGCTACCTGCGAGGCGAGGAAATCATCGAGATCGCCAAACGGTGTCGGGCTGACGCAATCCATCCGGGCTATGGCTTCCTGGCGGAGAACCCGGACTTCGCGCGGGCGGTTGGCGAGGCCGGCCTGGTGTTCGTCGGACCGCCGCCGGAGGCGATCGCCATGATGGGCGACAAGGTCGCTTCGCGGCGCGCTTTTGCCGCGGCCGGCGTGCCTGTTGTGCCGGGTACTGACAGTGCGGTGTCCGATGAGGAAGCGCTGGAGGTGGCACCAAGAATCGGTTTCCCACTGCTCATCAAACCGGCCGCCGGTGGCGGGGGCAAGGGCATGCGGCAGGTAGATCGACTGGCCGACCTGCCGGCGGCCATGGCCGCCGCTCGCCGAGAGGCGATGCGGGCCTTTGGGGACGACCGGGTCTATCTCGAGCGTCTTATTCTGGGCGCACGGCACGTCGAGATCCAACTCCTGGCTGACACGGCCGGCCGGGTGATACACCTCGGCGAGCGAGATTGCTCGCTGCAGCGACGTCATCAGAAGGTGCTGGAGGAGGCGCCCTCTCCGGCCGTGACTGCCGAGCTGCGGCGGGAGATGGGCAAGGCGGCGGTCAACGCGGCGCGTGAGTTGGGCTACGTCAGCGCCGGGACGGTCGAGTTCCTGCTGGCGCCTGACGGCACGTACCACTTTCTGGAGATGAATACCCGTCTGCAGGTGGAGCATCCGGTTACCGAGCTGGTCACCGGGATCGACCTGGTCAAACAGATGCTGCGCATTGCCAGTGGCCGACCACTGCGCATCCGCCAGGAACAGGTGGATCTGCGAGGTCACGCCATCGAGTGCCGGATCAACGCTGAGGATCCCTACAATGACTTCCTTCCCAGTAGTGGCCGCATCACCGCCCTGGCTGAACCCACCGGCCCGGGGGTGCGGGTCGATAGCGCCCTCTATGAGGGTGCCTGCGTGTCGCTGTACTACGACCCGCTGTTGGCCAAGGTGGCTACCTGGGGTGAGAACCGGGCGGCGGCGATCCTGCGCATGCGGCGAGCGCTGGAGGAGTTTCGCATTGTGGGCATCAAGACCACCATCCCGCTCCATCAGAAGATCGTTGACACCACGCAGTTCATAAGCGGTCACTACGATAATCGCTATCTGGAGGAGTCTTTTGACGTTGGCACAAGCGTCAGCGACGGCTACGAGGAGGTGGCAGCGATTGTGGCTACCCTGGTCGACCATCATCGCCGTGCCGAGGCCATCAACCGACTCGCGCCTTCCGGTGGCGGCGGCCGCTGGAAGACGGTCGCCAGGCAGGCGAGGCTGCGCCCATGACTTACGTCGCCACCATCAATGAGCGCGAACGGCGCGTCGAGCTGCTTCATCCCGACGAGATCCAGCTCGATGACACGCGGCACCGCATCGACCTCAAGGCCATCGACGGTGAGTACCTCTATTCTCTGTTGCTTGACGACGCCTCCTACGAGGTGTTCGTAGAGCGCACTGGGAACGTCTACTATGTAACCGTCGCCGGCCATCGGTACGCTGTGACCGTTGAGGACGAGCGTTTGCGGCGGCTGCGGCAGGCTGGGCAGGTCAAGCACGAGGAGCCAGGAACGGCCGAAGTGATGGCGCCGATGCCTGGTCAGGTGATCCGCGTGCTCGCGCAGGTAGGCGAGCTAGTGGAAGCTGACCAGGCGGTGGTCATCCTGGAGGCCATGAAGATGGAGAACGAGGTCCGGAGTCCGCGCTCGGGACTCGTCTCCCACATGGAGGTAGGCGTCGGTCAGGTGGTGAACGGCGGCGACCGGCTGTTCGTGGTGAGCGACGCTCCGTCGGGAGAGGTCGGCCAGGGCCCAAGAGATCGAGTGGCCGAAGGCAGTGCGCCGGCCTCAAGTGTGGACCAGAGCTCAACCACCGAGGTGGTTCAGGAGGTGGGCCGAAGCAGCAGTGACCAGCCAGCGGCAGCAGTCGGCCGCCGCCCAGGCGACGCACTAGAGACCGAACCGGCAGCTAATCCAGCACGGCAGGCCAGGCTGGTGTGCGATGGCGGCAGCCTGGGCAATCCGGGCCGGGGCTACGGCTCTTTCCGCTGGCAACTGGGATCGGATCCGTGGTCAGAGCCAGTCCGCCTTAGCTTCGGCGAGAGAACTACCAACAACGAGGCCGAATACCAGGCTCTAATCGCGGCCCTGGAAACACTGGCCCAGGAAGTGGCGTCGCCGGAACACGTGTCCCTGGAAGTCCTGACGGACAGTCGACTGCTGGCCCAACAGATGAGCGGCCACTGGAAGCTGCGGGCCGCTAATCTCTTTGACTTACATGATCGGGCGCAACGTGCCGCGGCCATGTTCCGCCGCGTGACCTTCCGCTGGTTGCCGCGGTCCAGAATTGTGGAATTGCTAGGGCACTGAAACGGTGGTTCCTGGCGATGGCGCTGAGGGCGGTGGGCTGTCGAGTAAGGCCCGACCCGAGGTGGGCGCTGGGCTGTCAAGGAGGCCGGGCCAGAGGTGGCGGGTGGGCTGCAAAGCTGGCCCGGCCAGAGGTGGGCGGTGGGCTGTCAAGTGAGGCCCGACCAGAAGCCGGCGGTGGGCAGCCTGTTGGGCGTTGGGGTGTGGCCGCTGGCGCCCGGCGCTGGGCTGCCCATTGAGCGTCGGGGTGCCCGCTGGCGCCCGGCGCTGGGCTGCCTGTTGGGCGTTGGGGTGTGGCCGCTGGCGCCCGGCGCGGTTGATACGCCTGCCGGGAGTGCTCGGCATTGGGGTCGCCCAGGGGCATGGCTGAGGTTTCCAGGCGTCTCTCGCTGGTTCTCGTGGGGGCAGACAGAGAATGGAGCTAGCTGGAAGTGTGGCGCTGGTCACCGGCGCCGGTAGGCGGCTTGGCCGGGCAATTGCCCTGGGCCTGGCGGAGCGTGGCAGCCAGGTGATCGTCCACTACCATCGATCAGCGGCTGCGGCCCAGGAGGTGGTGGCCGAGATCGGCCGCCGAGGCGGCGCGGCTGTAGCCATCGAAGCCGATCTGGCGGACCCGGCGGCCATCGAACGCCTCTTCGAGGCGGCGGTCTCCGGCTGGCCTGGCCTCGATGTGGTAGTCAACAACGCCGCCAGCTTCGAGCGCCAGGCCTTCGACCAGATCTCACCAGCCGACTGGGACCGCGTGCTGGCCCTTAACTTGCGGGCGCCGTTCCTGGTGATCCAATATGCGGCGCGCCTGATGGGTGGATCGGCCCGGAGCGCGCCGGGGCTGGTGGTCAACGTTGCCGACCTGAGCGGGATCCAGGTCTGGCATGAGTACGTCCAGCATGGGGTGGCCAAGGCTGGCTTGCTGCACCTGACGCGCCTTGCCGCGCGGGAGCTGGCGCCGGAAGTGCGGGTGAATGCCGTGGTGCCGGGTGCTGTTCTGCCGCCGCCGGGGCTGGCCGAGACGGATGAGGCCTGGCTTGACTTAGGCCAGCGCCTGCCGCTGCGGCGGGTGGGCAAGCCACAAGACGTGGTTCACGCTGTGTGCTTCCTGGCCGAGAACGACTTCGTGACCGGGGCCGTCATCCCCGTCGACGGGGGCGAGCACCTGGTCGGGGTGCGCCGGCACTGACATGGCTGCAGGCGAGGGCGATCGGATCTTCATCCGCGACCTGCTGGTGCGCGGCGTTCTGGGTTTGAACGACGCCGAGCGGCAGCAACCACAGGACATCCTGATCAATATCACCCTGTACACCGATGTCCGCCAGGCCGGCGCTTGCGACAATCCCTCGCAGATCCTGAACTACCGCTCGGTGGCCAAGGACGTAATCCGTTACGCCGAGTCCTCGTCGCACTATCTGGTGGAAGCTCTGGCGACAGCAATTGCCCGCCTGTGCATCGTGGATCACGGCGCCTCCCGAGTCGTGGTCCGGGTCGAGAAGCCTGGTGCGCTGCGCTTCGCGCGATCGGTGGGCGTGGAGATCGAGCGCTCGGCGGCCGACTTCTACGCCCAGGGCTAGGACGAGGAGGGCGGATACAGATTCAGCGTGGCCCGCGTCTCGTGGTGGCCGGGTTCGATCACGAAGCCCATGCGGCGGGCGACCTCGATCATGGCCGCGTTGTCTGGCAGGATGACGCCGTAGAGCTGGCGCAGGCCCCGCTCGAGGCAGAAACCGATCAGCATGTCCAACAGCTTGGTGCCCAGCCCCTTTCCCTGGTAGGCATCGGCCACCACCACCGCGAACTCGGCGGTCTGGTGGTCCGGCTGTAGTGAGACGCGGCCTACGCCGATGTTGTGTCGCTGGCCGCCCACGGTGTGCTCGGCGATGAGGGCCAGCTCACGCCCATAATCGATGTTGCAGAAGCGCGCCAAGGTGAGGTGATCGATCTCCCGAGGCACTTGGAAGAAGCGCAGTCGGCTGGTCTCCTCCGAGAAACCCTCGATCAGGGCCTCTTCCAGCCATTCGTCCTCGGGGCGAATGGGCCGCAAGACGACTGGCGTGCCATCGCGCAGCTGCCAAGGCGTAACATAGCGCGACGGATAGGGTGCGATCACCAGGTGCGGCGGCTGGCGCCGACCAGCGTTGCCGACGGCCGTCAGCTGGGCGGAGAGCTCAGCGGCGAGGGGTGGCGAATGGCCAACGGCGAGGCGGCCAATCTCCAGGCTCTGGAACTCCGGGAAGTCGACGATCAAGTTGGCAAATCTCACCAGCGTGACCTCCAGCTCGCGGATCTTGGCATCACCTTCCGGCCGCTGGCGCGACGCGAGCTTGTGGGCGAGACCAAGCCGGTCTAGGAGATCTCTGGCCGTAACCTGGTTCAGGGGCGGCAGACCGGTGGCCCGTCGATCCAGCCGGTCCCCTTGCTCCTGGCGGTAAGCTAGCACGATGGTCGCCCCAAAGTCGACGTCACGCCGCGCGGCCAAGGTGAGCTGCGTGTCGGTGCCTGGCTCACGCTCGGTTGAGGCAGCCTGGCAAGGGATGCCGTAGGTCGTGAGGAACCATTGCACCTCCTCCGGCTTGAGATCGGTCCGTCCCTCGTGCCTGGCGCGCCGCAGGGCAACTTTGAGATGATGAATTGGCGGGGCAGCTTCGATGGGCAGCTCAGCCGGGGTGGCATAGAGCTGGTCCAGGTTGCGGCGGTAGTCGAGGAGGTGACAGTAGGCGCCGATGGCCGCCTCAGGGGCACTGAAGGTGGGCACGTGGTTGCGAGCCAGCTGGTCGTGGATCGAACGGGCCTCGGCATCGCCGAGCCAGACGGTCAGGATCGGCTTCTCGCGCTTGCGGGCAACTTCCACGATGGCTTCCGCCAGTTGGCTGGCCGACACGCCAGGCTGGGGTGCGTGGATGACCACTATGCCGTCGGTTTGGGGGTCAGCCAGGCAGGTGCGCAGCGCGGCCAGGTAGTGCTCAGCGCGCCCGTCGGCCAGCAGGTCGACAGGGTTGCCGCCACTCCAGCGGCCGGGCAAAGCGGCGGCGAGGGTCTGACGGCTATGCGACGCAAACTCGGCCAGTTGGGCGCCACAACGGCTGATAGCGTCGGTGGCCGTTACGCCAGGTCCACCGCCATTGGTGATGATCGCCAGGCGCGGTCCGGTGGGCAGGTGACGCGAGTCCAGGATGCGGGCGCCGTCCACCAGCTCGTCGATCTCGTCGACGCGCACTGCCCCGACGCGCCGAAAGGCAGCATCGTACACCTCGAAACGGCCCACCTCGGCCCCGGTGTGCCAGCGCATGGCCTGGGCCGCTTCGCTGGAAATGCCGGCCTTGGCGACCAGGAGTGGCTTGGTGAGGGCGAAAGCGCGGGCGGCGCTCATGAACCGGGGGGCGTCGCCAACCTTCTCCATGTAGATGAGGGCACTGCGGGTCTGGCCGTCGTGGGCCAGCAGGTCGATAAGGTCCCCGAAGTCAAGATCGATCATCGCGCCCAGCGAGGCGAACAGGCTGATACCGATGCCCGCGGCGCGAAGCTGCTCCAGAATCCTGGCTCCGTAAGCGCCGCTCTGGGAAAGGACGGCCATGCGCCCCGGCAGCGCGGCTACGTCCAGGTTGGTGGCGCGCAGGTTGGCATTGGGCCGAATCAGTCCGGCGCAGTTGGGACCCAAGAGGCGGATCGGATAGCGCGCTGCCACAGTGCGAACGGCCACCTCCAACGCCCGGCCGCCCTCCCCGGCCTCGGCAAAGCCTGACGAGAGGATAATCGCCGCCTTGACGCCGGCCTCGCCGCACTCAGCCACCAGCGCCGGCACGCTGGCTGCCGGGGTCACGATGACGGCCAGGTCGATCTCCTCGCCAATCTCGCCCACCTTGTCGTAGCAGCGCAAGCCCATCGCCTGGCGGCGATGGGGGTTGACAGCGTACAGCTGCCGTTCCTCGCGGGCCTGGAGGAGGTTCTCGAGTGCGCTGCGGCCAACGGGGGACTCGGGATCGTCGGTGGCACCGATCAGGGCGACGGTGCGGGGATCCAGGAAGGCCTGCATGCCGGACGGCAGTATAGCACAGGTAAGGCTGTCGGCCCGCGCCTGGCGGCGGGGTAGTCGCCAGGTCCTTTCCCTGGCCTGCGCCAGAAACTCCCAGCCGGCTCGCCAATCCCGCGGTCTGCGCCAGACGCCCCAGCCGGCGGGCTCATCCCCTGGTCTGCGCCAGAGACTCCCAGCCGGCCCCAGCACCGACTACCCACCTGGGCAGCGGATTCGGCCACTGGGGCCGGCTGGCGTATCTCGGCTGCTGCCGCGACCGGTCACTACGGCCGGTTGACGGTTATGGTGGTGCCGTTGCTGTCCCCGTCAGGGTCGTGGTTGGCCGACGAATCGTATGTGTATCCGCCCCTGGTGATGCCAGTAACGCTGAAGGTGACGGATGGTTGGCTGCTGCCTATCTTGGGCGTCGTGACGCTGCACGTTCCGACCGAACCCGTGGTGCAGCTCGCGCTGCCGCTATAGCCACCACTCCAGGCGCCGCTCACCACAGCGTTGCTCAGGGTGCCATGGCTGGCACTGTGAACGGCGATGACAACCGTCGCCTTCCAGTCCCGACCTACCTTCGTCGCGGTGCCGTCCAGGTCGCCGATGTGCATGGCCGGCAGAGGCGTTGGTGTTGGTGAGGGGGCTGGCGTGGCGGTGACGGTGGGCGTTGGGGTCGCAGGCAACGCCGAGCTCACGGCGGCACAGGCATCCAGGCGCCCATGCCCGAAGTAGATGTCGAAGCCGGGATCGCCCAGATCGACGGCTGTCGATTCGAGGGCTTGCCGCAAGGCGTCGTTGGTCAGCTCGTCGTCTACGGCCAGCATCAGGGCGGCCACGGCGCAGACATGGGGCGAGGCCTGACTCGTGCCACTGCGGCTAGTATAGGCCCCAGCGCCGCCTGTCCAGTCGGTGCTGTAGATGGAGCTCCCCGGGGCGGCCATATCAATCCAGCTGCCGTAGTTCGACAAACCCCAGCGGCTATCGGTGCTGGTGGTGGCCACCACGGCGATCACGTTGCTGTACGCGGCCGGGTAGTAGGGCGTCGAGGTGCCGGCGTTGCCGGCCGCCGCCACAACGAGGACGCCGTTGTTGTACGCGTAGTTGACCGCGTCTTCCAGTGTCTGAGAGCCGGACGGACCACCAAGGCTCAGGTTGACTATGGCGGCCCCGGCATTGGTGGCCCATTCCAAGCCGGCCGCGACATCGGCGTGCGTCCCCGTGCCGTTGGCATTCAGCACCTTGACCGGCATGATTGTGGTTGCCCAGCCGACGGCGGCGATGCCAGCCCCATTGTTGGTAAGCGCGCCCACAATCCCTGACACGTGCGTGCCATGGCCATGGTCGTCGGAAGGATCGTTGTCGTCATTGACGAAGTCATAGCCGGCGCAGTACTTGCCGCTCATCTCAGGATGGCTCATGTCCAGGCCGGTATCCAGGACCGCTACCTCGATGTCCGCTGAGCCGTGGGTGATGCTCCAGGCCGCTTCGGCGCCAATCTTCTGTGGTGCCCATTGCTGGCTGCTGTAATACGTATCGTTAGGCACGTCAAGGGCCTGCACCAGGTAGTTGGGCTCCACGTAGCGTACCCGTGGCTGGTGCTGCAGTGCCTGGAGCGCTGCTGGCGCAATCTCGGCGCCAGGCGGGGCATGCACCTCCAGTACGCGCAGGCTGGCCAGCCAGCGGCCGGGCACCACCCCGCTCTGGGTGGCGATGGCCTTTGCCTGGCTTGCCGCGGTTCCGGGTAAGAAGCCCACCAGATACCCGGAGTGCTCGCCGCTCCCCGCATACTGTGGCAACTTGGGCGGTGGAGCGGCAGTTGCACTGCCCGCCACCAGAAGCAGTAACGCGGCGGCCAGGAGTGCGGCCGCCCTGAACACAGAAAACCCCTGCTCCCACTCTCGTGCGCGATGCATCGGATCCCCCTTGTTCCGGTAGTGCGGATATCGTACGCCACCGTGCCGGGTCTAGCACGGCGGATTGGACCGCCTTTGGAATTACCGAAGCCGCGTTCACTCTCATGATACCGGAAAGCCCGGGGCGGTCAAGTCGGGGGAATGGCACCGCCAGCTGAGGCGAGAAAAGCACGCCAGCCGCGGCGTGACCCTTTCCGCCGCGGCCGGCGCACTACCGGAACAAGGAGAGTTCAGTCGCGATGCGGAGCGCAGAGAAGGCCGTTGTTGTAGTCGTCGAGCTTCTGATGGAGCGGCTCGCCGAGCTTCCAGGCCTGGCTCGAAGCCTTCACCCCCTTGCCCACCGGACCATACGTCGCCATCCAGGCATCAGCGGCCGCGATGGTATCGTCGATGCAGTACGACTCGTTGCCGACCAGCACGTTCAGCTTGGCTGATACGAGTGACTGGAACATGTTGATGGTCTTGTCCGCACCTACCTTCTTCTTCAGCCAGGATATGGCCTCCGCTTTAGTGTAGGTCTTGCCGCCGATGGTTATTGAGTCGACCGGCCATGCCTGCGGGTGGTTCTTCCAGTAGCCTGGCGTACCCGTACCGGGGCCAGACGTGGCGCAGACGAAACCGAAGTCGGCGGTGTAATTGTCGACGCCGTAGGCCACCACGGCGGGATACGGCGACTCACGGTTCAGGTTGTCGGTGGCGCTGGCCGGGAAGGATGTTGGTGTGGCTAGGTAGTTCTCTAGCGCTCCACCAGCTGCGAAGTTGCTCGAATCGACAACTACCCAGTAAGTGCCGTTGCCCAGGGAGGCGGCAATGAGATACTGGCCGGCGTCGAAGCCATCACCAGTCACCGCCTGGCCGACAAAAACGTCGCCCCCGTCCGGGTTGAATACCCCGTCGCCGTTGTCGTAGTAGGCGAGGATCAGTACGCCGTTGATGGGCGTCTCGGAACCGGCCTGGTAGACGCCGTCCCGGTTGCTGTCGAGCCAGACCTGGTTGCCGATTGACCCGCTCTGGGTGCCGAAGGGCACGAAGCCGAAGTCGATCGTTGGGTCTGTCTGGCCGGCTCCAAGTGCCACGGTAGCCACCACGTCCCCAGACGCAGCCTGCTGGCCATTACTGTCCAGGGCCGCGTTGGTCCCCTGCTGAGCGGCCGTTGGCGCCAGGCCTTCCAGCGCACCACCGGCGTTCAGCTCAGCCGACGGTATAACGACCAGGTAGTTGCCTGGCGACAGGTTCTCGAACCAGTAGCGGCCAGAGCTGTTGGTGGTCGTCGTCGCCACGAGCGTGTCAGCAGCATCCAGATTGCCTGGGCTGGCACCGTTGTCCAACCATAGCTCGACGGCCACGCCTGCCAGGCCGCTCTCAATGGGGTCTTGAACGCCGTTCAGGATGGCATCAAACCACACGAGGTCGCCCAGCGCAGCCGGCGCCGCGTAGCCGAAGTCGGCGGTCAGATTGTCCAGCGAGTCGACGATCTCGGTCACGAACGGTGCCACTTTGTTCGTGCCGTCGGCTGTCTGTGAGACCGCGGTGGTCGTCGGAACCAGGCCGGCCAGCGGCCCACCAGGGTCGAAGTTGCCGTCCTCGATCACCACGATGTAGTGACCCTCGCTCAGGTCGGTGAACAAGTAGCTGCCGTTTTCGTCGGTCAGCTGCGTGCCCAGGAACGGCTCACCCGGCTCGATGGTGCCGTTCAGGTTGAGGTCGGCGTACAGGCTCACGGCCACACCTGCAATGCCAGGCTCGCCGGCCCCCGGCTCGTAGACGCCGTTGCCATTGGTATCGAGCCAGACGGTGTCGCCGAGACTGGCGCGGCCTCGCGTGAAGCTGTAGCCCGGCCCCGGCAGCCGCAGGGCGATTATGTTGGACAGGTCGAGGCCCTGAATACGCAGCTCGTAAAAGCCGGCGGGGAGCTCCGGCACCAGGTGATCGTACTCACCTGCACAGTTGCAGTCCTGGGTCGCCAGGGTGAACTTCTCCCACTCGCGGTTGCCGGAGGGATTGTCGTTGGGCCAAACGTTGCCGTTAGGATCGATGAGGTCGTAGCGCACCGAGGGCGAACGGCGGAAGTAATTCGTCAGCGCATTGTCATCTGGCGGTGCACCCTTGCCGACCGCCCCCTCTGGCCGGGCCTCGGCGCCCGTGTCTTGGGGGTAGAAGGGCGGGTAGCCCACGGTGTCCGGGTCATCAGTGTCAGGATCGCTGCCGTCCGCGGCACCGCGGTCAAAGTCACCGTCCCACACGTCAAGGCGGGTCTGCGGCCCGTCCAGGTAGAAGAACACGGACCAGGAACCATCGTAGGTGCTGATGCCCGTCTGATAGCCATTGGGGTAGAGCACGTCCCAGTCCAGTCTCTTCCGCAGCGGCGCGATAAGCTGCACCGGCCGGGCCGCCACGATGCTCAGACTTCCCGTGGAGCGGATCTTGAAGGAGGATTCGGTGCGCTGGTTGGGCACGGCCAGTCTGCATCGAAGGCGGTAGCCGTAAGCACCGCTGTCAGATTGGGCCTCCGGGTGCACGGGCAGGCTTATGTTGAACCAGTCGTGGTCGGGCATGGCCGGCGCTGAATAGCTAACGCCGTCATAGCTGGCCACCGGGTCGTTCCCGGTCCAGGTGTAAAGCGGTGTCGCCTGCAGGACGTCAACACTGCCGTCTGGATCGGCGTACAGCTCGTAGATGACCTGCCCGGTTCCGATGTCCCAGTGGCGGTTGTAATAGTCGTCCGACACCACGCCGCTGGCGTCTTTCCCGGTGTCACCGTCAAAGATGCCCAGTTCCCAGCGAGTGCTGCCAGCCGGCACACGAATGTCGAGCTCGGCGCCAACGGCGACGAGCGTTTCCAGCTGCGTGCCGGCCTGCGAAATCATCCGACCATCAGTCGTGTCGGCACTCGGGAAGTAGTAGTACGTCTGGCCTGGCTCCTCGGCAGTAATCGTGCCGGAGGCACTCGCCGCGGCCAGAACTGCCGCGAAGAGCAGTACCGGGCAAATCCTGGTGAAAGAATCCATCGTTAGTCTCTCCTGTTCCCTATGTCACACAAAAACAGGCAGCGACGCACTCCGCCCGTCGCTGCCCTCCGGTGCCTGTTCACAGAACGCGGCGGCGGTTCATCGCCCGCCGCCGCCTCTCGACACTGGCTCACATAAAGCAGCGGCTGGGCCCGCCCGCCGCTGCCTGTCAGGCTCTATTGGACGAACGAAACTGGTGCGAGTATACAGGCAAACTCCTCATTGTGAACGGCCCCAGGGTAGCAGTTTGGTAACAGTCTTGACTGCGGCCGTGGCATCGGCGGCATTAACGACACTGTTACCACCATCGAAGGTGGGCTGGCGCTCGTTTTTGGCAGCGGCTTGACCGGCGGCTATCTTGTCTGGAGAGGCCGAGCCGCTCACGCCGCTTCGCGTGCGGGGGTTGAGCGCGGGGCGTTGACCATGGCGCAGCTGTGAGTGAGTGGCGAACCGTTCGGCGGATCGGCTCACGGTCGTTCTGTATGGCCCAACTCTACCGTGCGCACTCCCTGCTGCTGAGAAGCGACCTGGCTCTGCCCTGGCCGGCTGCTTGTGGCCGAGGGCGGGCTCAGGTCAGGGTGCGTCTTCTCCGTGGGCCCGGCGCCGCGCTCCTCTCGCCTGCCCATCGCTGTGTCGCCGAAAGCGAGCCGCATAGCTCGCCTTCTGAGCTTGAGCTCTGGCGCGGACCCGGCGACGTCGTGCTGAACTACCAGGGCGTAGCCGCCTACCGCCTGGTGCCGGATGAGCAGCTTATCGAGGTAGCGCCAGAAAGCGATGCCTGCGCCTCACTCTTGGCCGAGCATCTTTTGGACACGCCGCTGGCGCTCATGCTCCTGTGGCGCGGTTTACTGCCCGTTCATGCCAGTGCCGTTGCGCACAAGGGTGAAGCACTGGTCTTCGTCGCCCCTGCCGGCACGGGCAAGTCGACCCTGGCGGCAGCCTGCGTTTGCCACGGCGCGGCGCTTCTGGCTGACGATGTGACGGTTCTTGCGCCAGGGGAGCGGGGCAGCCTGGTTCGAGCATGCCAACCGGTGCTGCGCCTCAGCGAGCGCGCGCTTGGCGAGCTTCGTCTGGGCGAGCGATGCCAGGTGCTGCGAAGCCGCCCCGGCGAGAAGGTGCTGGTCCTTGTGTCGCGGCCGGAGCTTGATGCCTGCCAGTTGCCCTTGCGAGCGTTGTACTTCCTGAGTCGGGCACGTGATGGTGCTGCCAGGGGCCAGGGCGACTTGAGCCTGGCCGAGTGCGTAGCCCGGCTGTCGGCCGGCATGTTCGCCTTCACGGCCTTGCCGCCCGCTGAACGCGGCCCCTTCTTGCGAGCCACCGCGGCAGTCGTTGCCAGCACGCCCTGCGTGCCACTCGAGCTACCGCGAGGATTCTCAGCCACGCTGGACCTGGCGGCAGACCTGCTGAGCCATGGCCGGGGTGAGAGCTGTCGGGCCGTGCCCGGCGGTCGGTCAGCGACGGACCGACCGCGCGGGTCGTGGCGGCGCCCGGCCGCGGGTGGCGCCGCGGAGTTGGAACACTGAGCGGCATTGTCGGTCTCCTGCACTTCGACGGTCGACCGGTTGACCGCGAGCGGTTCGCGGCGATGCTGGCGGGGATTGCCCACCGGGGACCAGATGGAACGCGGGCGGTCATCTGGGAGGACGGGGCACTGGGATTCGCCTGGCTTCGTACCGGCGATCAGGTGAAGGCAATGGGCCAGCCGGTGACCAGTGATCACGGATGGCGGCTGGTGGCCGATGTGCGGCTCGACGACCGCCAGCGGCTGGCTAGCACCCTGGGCCGCCGCCCTGAGTCCGGCGACGAGGAGGTGCTCCTGGCGGCTTACGAACGCTGGGGCGCCGACTGCGCGAGCCACCTGGTGGGCGATTTTGCCTTTGCCTTGTGGGATGGTGGAGAGCGAACGCTTCTCTTGGCGCGCGATCCCATTGGGGTCAGGCCGCTCTTCTGGACGGCTATTGACCAGGGCATCGCCTTTGCCTCGGACCTCCGTGGCCTGCTCCCTCTCCTGCCCGCGCCGCCGCCGCTGGATGAGATCGCTCTGGGCGACTACCTGCTCTTCGGCCGGAACCTGCATACCGAGCGCACGGTCTACGTGGGCATCGAGCGTCTACCGCCAGCCCAGGCGATGCTTGTCAACGACCACGGCGCGCGCCGGTGGCGCACCTGGCGGTTGGAGGATCAGCCGGCCGAAGTCCCCCGCGACGCCGACGAGATTCCGCTGGTCTTCAGTGACCTCTTGCGGACGGCAGTAACCGACCGCCTGCGGGAGGTCGCCGCGGTCGGGGTGCTGATGAGCGGCGGCCTGGATTCGACCACGGTGGCCGCCCTGGCCGATGAAGCCCTTGACGCTTGTGGGCTAGCGCGGCCGCGAGTGCACAGCTTCACCATCGGTTACGAGAGCATCCCATCTGATCGGGAGCGCGAGTACGCGCTGCTACTGGCCGATGAGCGTGGCTTTGCGGCGCACTACATCGCCGGCGAGCAGTTCGTGCCGCTCGAGCCGTGTGACGACGGCTTCCTGGCGCCAGCCGAGCCGAACGCCGCCATGGCCTCTTGCGCATCGCGGGCGGTCTACCGGAGCATGACCGGGTGCGGTCTGCGCGTGGGGCTGACCGGCTTCGGCGGCGACCCGATGCTCCATCCCGAGCCGAGCTACCTGAGGAGGTTCCTGGCGCAAGGCCGCCTGTCGTGCCTGGCCCGAACGACCGCCGAGTGCCACCGGCGCACCGGCAGCTGGCCGCCTCTGTATCTGCGGGGCTGGCTGCTGCGGCCCTGGCGCCGAGCGCGGCATCGGGCCAGCGTAGACGCCGCTTTCCCCCGCGGGCTGCATCCCGAGTATGTGGCGCGCGCCGGCCTGCGCGACCGCTGGCGGGAGGTCCACATGCCGGCGCCGTATGCCCGGCGCGCCACTCGGCCCTTTCTCTTCGAACTGCTGAACGCGCCCTTCTGGGAGTCGGTGATGGCCGACTGCGACCCAGGCCAGATCGGCGCCCCGGCCGAGTTCCGTCACCCGCTCGTGGACGTGCGGTTGCTTGCCTTCGCCCGGGACCTGCCGCCGGTGCCCTGGTGCGTTGACAAACACCTGCTGCGCCAGGTGACCGAGGGCTTGCTGCCCGAGGCCATCCGGCGGCGACCTAAGACACCCTTTGGCTCCCCGCCGGGGCTGCCGGGTGTGAGACCGGAGCGTGCCGCCGAGCTCATGACGGACTCGCTGCTGGGGGCGTCGGGTCTCGTGCTGCCGGCTGAGCTCATCCCCCTTTGTGTGCCAGGGGACACGCATCCCGAGGCCAGGCGGCAACTCGTCCGGATGCTTACGGTTGAGGCCTGGCTGCGCGGGATGGTGGGACCGCCGCGGGTTCAGCGGTAGCGGAAGGTCTGGGGATTGGTCTGGCGGTCTGGTCCCGAGGGCGCACCGTCCGCGTAGCCTCCCGCTTGCGTTGTCCGCGTAATCTCAGCCACCCCCCCAAAGCACCGCATCATCGGCCGGTGATACGCCGCCCTGGTGCCGCTGCCCGCGGCTGAAGCCCGGGCGACGCCGTCATCCGGGCGGCGACCCATTGGCGCATCTGTTGCCTTGCTCACGCTAGTCCTTCTTTCCTCGGCCGCTCCGGCCGACCGTGCTCTATTCTAGCATCGCCCGCCCGGCGGGCCAAGGTCCAGCCGCTTGGCCCGCCGGGACGGCGCTTCGCGCCGGTAGCCGGGGGTCAAGCGTCGCCGGAGCCCGCCCCCTCCGGCCGCGGTGAACGGATGAAGAAAGCGATCAGCGCGGCGACCAGGCAGGCCACGCCGGCGACGGTGAAGGCCACCTGGTAGGAGCCGAAGGCATCGAAGGCCCGGCCGGCCATCTGTGGGCCGAGGATGCCGGCCACGCCGTAAGAGGTGAAGACCAGGCCGTAGTTCACGCCCAGGTGCCTGGTGCCGTAGAAGTCGGCGGTGGCCGAGGGGAACAGGGCAAAGTTGCCGCCGAAGTTAAAGCCCACCCAGGCAGCGGCGATCTGCAGCTCCAGGATCGAGTCGCCCATGTTGATCAGGTACAGCATCATTGCTCCCTGAAGCGCAAACATGATGCTCATCGTCCGGTTGCGGCCCAGTCGGTCGGAGAGCCAGCCCCAGACGATCCGCCCGGCGGCGTTGAACAGGGCCAGAATGCCCACCGCCGTGGTAGCCGCGGCGGCGGCTTCCGCCGAGCCCGGCGGGAAGCCGAGCCCCTTCCACTGTCCGAACGGCTTGAGCACGCCGATGGTCAACAGACCGGCCATGGCCGCGCCGGCGAAGCACAACCAGAGCATGTAGAACTGTGGCGTGCGCAACATCTGGCTTGGGGTAAAGCTGGCCCGCGAGGCGCTGGCCGGCGGCGTCCAGCCAGCCGGCAGCCAGCCGCTGGGCGGATTGCGCAGTAGCAGGGCGCCCAGGCCGGCGATGACGGCGAACAGCACGCCGAACAGGATGAACGTCTGCAGGACCTGCGACTGGAAAACTGCCTGGGTAACGCCCTCAGGAATGGTGGGTACCTTCTTGCCGCCTGCCTCGACCAGGGCGACAGCTGGCAGCCGCCTGCCGCCCAGGTTGGAGAAGATGTAAGCGCCGCCGCCGAAGCCGGCGACCGCCAGGCCGGTGATGAAGCCGCGCATGTCGGGAAACCACTTCACCAGCGCGGCAATAGGGCAGACGTAGCCGATGCCGATACCGATGCCCCCCAACAGGCCGGCAAACAGGGTGACCATGGCCACCGAGCCACCGCTCAGGCCGGCCAGCACGTAGCCCAGGCCAAGCACCAGCGCGCCGGTCAGGGCCACGAGGCGCGGGCCGACCCGGTCCTGCCAGCGGCCGGCCACAATGGTGGTCACGGCGAAGGCGGCCAGGCCAACGGAGAACACCGTCTGGGCCTGGGTGTTGGTGAAGCCAAAGCCGGCGATGAGCGGATTGACGAACACGCTCCAGGCGTAGATGGCGCCCAGGCAGAGCTGCACCAGGATGCCGCCCACGGCGACGACCCAGCGGGTGGTGCTGCTTATGGCAGGCTGTGTGGTGGCCTTCTCGGCCATGGTCTTCCTCCTCGCTGCTCTAAGATTCGTCACTCAAGAATGCTGGCGGCTGCCGGACCGCCATCAACCGTGCCGCCACGGCCGCCCTGCTGCGCGGGCGGGGACTGTAGCGATGCCGGCGCCAGTTGGCTGCCAGACGGTGCCGCCCTGCTGCGCGAACCGGGACTACAGCCATCCCAGCATCGGTTGGCTGCCGGACCGCCATCAACCGCGCCGCCACGACCGTCCCGCGGCGCGGGCGGAGACTATAGGCCGTCCGGCGCGGAAGTCAATTCGTCGCCAGACGGGGTGTGCGGCCGTCCGGCCTGGCTGCAGACCAGCAGGCCCGGCCCGGCCGTATGCTAGAATCGGCCCGAGTGCTCGTGAGCAGAGCGCCCGACTGGTGATCCACAACCATGACAGGCACACGTGAGCTGGTGGATGGCGCCACGGCCATTGCCCGCGGCGCGCTGGACGCCGGCTGCGACTTCTTCGCCGGCTATCCCATCACCCCGGCGTCGGGCATCCTGGCGCACATGCTGCGCGAGCTGCCCAAGGTGGGCGGCATCGGCGTGCAGGCCGAAGACGAGATCGCCGCCATGGGCCTGTGCATTGGGGCGGCGCTGGGTGGCGCCCGGGCGATGACCGCCTCCAGCGGGCCTGGCCTTTCCCTGTACAGCGAGAATATCGGCGTGGCCATCATGGTCCAGGTGCCGCTGGTGCTGGTCATTGTCCAGCGGCTGGGCCCGGCAACCGGCGCGGCGACCACGGGCGCCCAGGGAGATGTCCAGTTCATGCGCTGGGGCACCTCTGGCGGCTATCCGGTGATCGCGCTGGCACCCACCAACGCGGTCGAATGCTACCACCTGACCCGCCGTGCCTTTGCCCTGGCCCAGCGGTTCCGCAGCCCGGTCTTTCTGGCGACCGACAAGGAAGTGGTCATGACCAGCGAGACCGTCGAGCTGGCGGCCTTCGCCGCCCCGCCGTCATCGTGGCCGGCGGTGCCGAGCGAACCAGTGGTGCCGCCGCTCGTGCCTTTCGCCGCCGCTCTGGAAGGCGATGCCGGTCCGGAAGGCGATGCTCGGCCGGAAGGCGATGCCGGTCCGGATCGCCTTCTTCGCTACAACGCCTCCAGCCACGACGAGGCAGGCTACATCACCAAGGAGCCGGCCGTTCTCGAGCGGCTGAACAGCCAGCTGGCGGCCAAGATTGATGAGCATGCCGCCGCGCTGGAGCTGGTGAGTGCCGACCTGGATCCTGGGGCCGAGGTGCTGGTCATCGGCTACGGCGTAACCGCGCGCTCGGTACGCGAGGCGGTCCGGCTGGCGCGCACCAGAGGACAGCGCATCTCGGCGCTGACGATCTACAGCCTGTGGCCGGTGCCGGAGCGATCCATCCTGGCTGCCAGCCAGGGGGTACGGCGAGTCGTGGTGGCCGAGCTGAACCTGGGCCAGTATCGGCGCGAGGTCGAGCGGCTGATGTGCGGCCGCGTGGAGGTCACGGGCGTGCACCGCGTAGATGGCCTGCTCATCTCGCCGCGCCAGATCCTGGAGGCGGTGGTCGGCTCATGAAGACCGCGCCAGATCCCGGAGATGGTGGCCGGCTCAAGAAGGCCTCGCCAGATCCTGGCGGCGGTGGTCGGCTCATGAAGGCCGCGCCAGATCCTGGAGGCGGTGGGCGGCTCATGAAGGCTGCGCCAGATCCCGGAGATGGTGGCCGGCTCAAGAAGGCCGCGCCAGATCCTGGCGGCGGTCGGGGCATGCAGGCCGCGCCAGCTCTCGCGCCAGAGGCGCGCTGGTACCTGAACGAGTCGCGGCTGCCTTTCGCCTTCTGCCCAGGCTGCGGCCACACTCGGGTGGTCGAGAGTCTGGCCCGGGCGCTGGCCCAGCTAGGCATCGACCGGCAGCGGATCGTGATCGTCACCGACATCGGCTGCTCAGGTGTCGCCGATCAGTACTTTCGCACCCATGCTTTCCACGGGCTGCACGGCCGCTCGGTCACCTATGCCAGCGGCATCAAACTGGCCTGCCCCGAACTGGTGGTCATCGTCCTCGTGGGCGATGGTGGCTGCGGGATTGGTGGCCATCACCTGATCGCCGCCGCACGGCGGAACGTCGGTGTCAGCGTCATCGTCTTCAATAACCTGAACTACGGCATGACCGGCGGTCAGGTCTCGGTCACCACACCGCCTGGCGCCCGCACCAGCACCACTCCGCTGGGGAATCTTGAACAGCCGCTCGATATCGCCGCCACGGTGGCCAGCAACGGGGCCGCCTTCGTGGCCCGCAAGACGGCCTTCGATGCCGACCTGGCCGACACTCTGGCGGAGGCTATCGGCTGCGACGGCTTCAGCCTGGTCGACATCTGGGAGCTGTGCACCGCCTACTTTGTGCCGGCCAACCAGTTCAGCCGGACGGCGCTTGAGGCGGCTATGGCCGACCTGGGCTTTCAGCGCGGCACTCTGCACCGCGCCCCGCGGCCCGAGTTCGGCCGCGCTCTGCGGGAGGCTGGCCAGTCGCTCCACGGTCAGCCGGCGCTGCCCCATCGACCCCTCAGCGCCGCGTACTCCTCCGGGCTGACTGCCGCAGCGCGCATCGTCCTGGCCGGGGCCGCCGGCCAGCGGGTGCGCACCGCGGCGCACCTTCTGGCTGCCGGCGGCATTCTGGCCGGCCTGTGGACAGCCGCGCGAGACGACTACCCGATCACCGTACGCACCGGCTACTCCTTGGCCGAAATCATCCTCAGCCCTGAGCCGATCGACTACCACGGCATCGACGCGCCCGATGTGGTGATCGTAACCGCGGCCGAGGGGGCGGCCCGGATACGCCAGCTACTGGCCAGGCTGCCAGGCCACGTGCCGGTGTTCGTGGACGACTCGCTGGCGCCGGTGCCAGCTACCACCGGCCGGCTCGTCCCGATGCGCTTCGGAGCGGCCGCGGCCAGGTTCCGGCGCCAGTCCCTGGCCACCCTGGCCGTTGCCCAGGTGTGCGTCGCCCTGAACCTCCTGCCGCTGGAGGCGCTGATGGCGGCCGCACATGCCACCCAGCGGCCCGAGGTGGCCACCGAGACCGTGGCCGCTCTCGAAGCGCTGCGGACGTCGTAGCTCGACCGCTCTACAGCCCTGGCAGGTAGAAACAGACAACCTTCGGCTCGGTCATCTCTTGAAGCGAGAACTTGATGCCTTCGCGGCCCAGCCCCGAGTACTTCACGCCGCCGAAGGGCATGGAGTCGAGCCGGTAGTCGGTTGAGTCGTTGATCATCACCCCGCCGCAATCCAGCTCATAGGCCGCCTTGAAGGCTACACCCACGTCGCTGGTGAAGATGGCGGCGTGCAGGCCGAACGTCAGCTCGTTGGCTTTGGCGATGGCCTGGTCCAGGTCCGAGACCGGGTAAAGGTTGACGGTGGGTCCAAACACCTCCTGCCGGTGCAGGGTGGCCTGCTCGGGGACGTTCTCCAGCACCGTGGGCCTCACAAGCGCTCGATCGCGACTGCCGCCGGTCAGAACCCGCGCCCCCATGGCTTCGGCCTCTCGAATCCAGCGCTCAACGCGCTCGGCCTCGGCTTGGCTAATCATCGGCCCCATGTCGGTGCTCTCGTCTAGCTTGTCGCCCACCCGGTAGCGCTCGGTCTGCGCCACGAAAGCATCGCGGAAGGGCTGGTAGATGTCGCGGTGAATGTAGATCCGCTGCACGCCGATGCAGTTCTGGCCGGCTGCCCAGAAGGCGCCCGACACGCAAGACTCCACCGCCCAGCCCAGGTCGCAGTCCGGCCACACGATCACCGGCGAGTTGCTGCCCAGCTCCATGCCGACCTTCTTGATGCCCGCCTGGGATGCCACCAGCCGTCCCGCATCCAGGCCACCGGTGAAGGAGACCATGCGCACCCGCTCATCGGCCACCAGCCGCTGGCCGATCTCGCTACCATGGCCGGTCAGTACCTGCAGCACATTCGCCGGCAGCCCGGCCTCCTCGAAGACGGCGGCCAGCTTCAGCGCCGAGAGGGGTGTGGCCGAGGCTGGCTTGAGGATCACGGCGTTACCGCCGGCGATCGCCGGTCCCAGCTTGTGAGCCACCAGGTTCAGGGGATCATTGAAGGGCGTGATGGCCAACACAACGCCGATCGGAAAGCGGTAGTAGTAGCCGCGGCGCTTCTCGCCACCCGGAAACGAGTCGAATGGTATGGTCTCGCCCAGCGTCCGCTTGGCTTCCTCGGCGCTAATGGTCAGGGTGTTGACGCAACGGCGGGCTTCCTTGCGCGCCTCGCGGATGGTCTTGCTGCCCTCGCGGGCAATGGTGCGGGCGAACTCCTCCTGTCGCTCGTCGACGATGGCCGCGGCGCGGGCTAGCACGCTGGCCCGCTCGTGGACCGTCAGGCGGCGCGCGATCGCTGCCCCGGCCACGGCCTGCTGCAGGGCGCACTCGCAGTCCTCGGCGCTGGCGCAGGGCACAGTATCGATGAGTGAGTCATCATATGGATCGCGGACCTCGATGCGCCGTTCGCGATCCACCCACTCGCCAGCCAGGAGCATCTTCATAGCGTGCCTCCCAGAGAGATCAGGTCGATGAGCATGCTGTAGCCGGTCTGACGCCGTCCGGCGCCGGGGCCGACGATGGTGATATCGCCCAGGTTGTCGGTGGTGATCGTCAGGGCGTTGGTGGCGCCCATCACGCCAGCCAGCGGGTGGCTGAGATCCACCTGTTGCGGCCCGACCGTGGCCTGCACCCTCCCATTCTCACGCCAGACCCGTCCGATAAGCTTGTAGCGCTTGCCGGCGCGTCGCGCCTCGGCGATAGCCTCGGGCGTGATCTCGGTGATGCCCTGGCAGGGACTGTCGAACGGCTTGAGGGCTGCCCCAAAGACCACGTTGGCCAGGATGGTGACCTTGGCCAGGGCGTCCCAGCCAAGCACATCGGCATCCGGCACCGCCTCGGCGTAGCCCAGTTGCTGCGCCTGGGCCAGTGCTTCGCCGTAGGCCAGGCCGCCCTCCATCTGCGTCAGGATGTAGTTGGTGGTGCCGTTGAGGATGCCGCGGACTTCCTGGATCTCGCAGCCGGCCAGGTTGGTGCGGATGAGATTGAGCACCGGTGTGCCGCTCATCACCGTCCCCTCGAACAGCAACCGCCGTCCCTGCTGAGCGGCCAGATCGCGCAGCCCGGCATAGTGCAGGGCGATGGGACCCTTGTTGGTGGTCACCACGTGCATGCCCCGTTCTAGCGCCGCCCGGACGTGCGAGGTTGCCGGCTCGCCGGTTCGGATGTCGGTGTAAGTGGCTTCCAGCATCACGTCGGCATCCAGCTCGCGGATCATCGCAAGCGCGTCGCCCTCATAGGGCTGCCCAGTCCGTTGTGCCAGTGGCTGGCCGGCAGCCGCCGCGGCCAGGGCTGCCTCCAGGTCGAGCCCGGCCGGGTCGTAGGCGTTGCCTTTCAGCATGTCGCCAATGGCGACCACCTTGGGTCGCAGGCCGTAGCGCTGCTCGAGGGCCAGGCCCTTCTCGAGCAGCAGCTCCACCAGGCCCTGACCTACCGTTCCGAAACCAATCAACATCAAGCGCATCAGGCTCCTCCTCGAGCTAGTCTGCGAAACGGGCCACGCGGGCCCGGGGCCAACGTGGCCCGCCTACCTACCGCTCTCGGCGTCGCGCGGGGCGCCGAGCATGGCGGAAGCCCGGCCGTCAAGCCGTTGGCCAGGCCACAGCCTGGCCCGGCGCCGGTGCGGCTCCCGTAGGCGATCCCTGCCCTGCGCGCCCCCGTGCTCACCGGCTTGCCGCCGCGCCGTGTCTGCCGACCACGACAGCCGCTAGTCCAGCCCCGCCAGTGCCTGTTCCAGGTCGGCGATCAGATCATCGGGATGCTCGCCGCCGACGCACAGCCGCACCATGTTGAGTGGAATGCCGGCCAGCTGGCGGCCCTCGTCACCCTGCTGTTGATGGGTCGAGATGGCCGGGATGGTGGCCACGCTCTTGACCCGGCCGAGATCCGTGGCCCGATAGATGAACTGCAGGCGATCGAAGAACCTTCGCGCCTGCTCGGCGGTGCGGCCGACATTGAATGACATCAGATGCCCGTACAGCGGCTCGTCGCTATCTACGAGCTTCAGGTAGCGGCTGGCCAGCTGATGGAGCGGATGGTCGGCCAGACCCAGGTAGTCAACCCGCTCCACCCTGGGATGACGGCGCAAGAACTCGGCCACCTTCATGGTAGACCGGGAGAAAGCGGCCACCTTCAGCCGCAGCGTCCGCAGCTCGTTCAGCAAGAAGAAACCGGAGTAAGGGGACATGCATGGTCCCGAATCGCGGAACGGCCACAGCTTGAGCCAGGTGGCGTAGTCGGCGGCCGCCTCTTCGCTCAGGTGGCGGCTGGTTACGGGCAGGCGGCTGATAATCGCGCCGCCCACCGTGCCGCCGCCGCTGCCGACGGTCTTGGTGAGCGAGTGGACCACGATATCGGCGCCGTAGGCCAGCGGCCGCAGCAGGGCCGGAGTGGCGATGGTGGCGTCGACGATCAAGGGGATGCTGAACGAGTGTGCCAGCTCGGCCAGCGCTGCGATGTCGACGCAGGCTTGCTGGGGGTTAGAGGGCATCTCGACATAAAGCAAGCGCGTGTTCTCGTCGGCCAGCGCCTGCCACTGGCCAAGATCCCAGGGCTCGGTGACCCAGCGCACTATGGCACCGCGCTCGCGGAAGCGCACATTGAAGAGCTGGAAGGTCCCGCCATAGACCTGGGCCTGGGACACAAAGTTGATCGGCGTATTCGGATTGCCTCGCTGGTCGAGCAGCGGCTCGACCGCCTGCTTGATGGCCGCCATGCCGGAAGCCGTGCACAAGGCCGAGGCATCGCATTCGCAGCCGTAAGATTCCAAGAGCGAGAGAGTCTCCTCGAGATAGTGCACCGTTGGATTGTGGATGCGCGAATAGCACCACGTGGGCACCAGGTAGGCCAGCGCGGCCTCCATCTCGTCGGCGTCGCGGTACGCTTGAGAAGTCGAGGGCAGAATGGGCTCGATGATGCCTCCCTGGCCGGCGGCGAACGCTTCGCTCATCGAGTACATGCCGTGGACGGCCAGCGTATCGAACTTCAGCTTTCGCAGCCGGGCACGATAAGCGCGCCGCTCGGCTATCGCCCGCTCGGCCTCTTGCACGTAGCGCTGGACTCCTGGGCCCCGTTCCATTGCCATGGCTGGTATCTCCCTTACCGTCTGACGCTATTGCCCCGACCGCCGCAGCCGAGCCGTCACCGGCCGGACCCTTCGTCGGTCCGGCTAGCGCCGCCCCTTGCGTTTTCTGGAGCGGCTGCCACTACCAGCAGCGGCTGGCGCTTTGCCCGACGCTCCGGTCTGGGTTTGCTTTGCCGTTGGTCTCCCAACGGCCGTTCGGCCCGGCGCCGAACCTGGCCTGGCCGTCGTGCCGCCTGCGCCGCGTCGGACGGCCCCCGCAGCGCCGGCACTGCCGGCCCGGGCCCGAACGCTCGCTCCCCGGACCCGCACGGCCACCAGGCGCTGCCTCATCGGCGATAGCGCGAGCCAGGCAATGAGGCCCATAGCCACCGCCGACGCCAGGCACCACATGCAGACTTTGTCGAGAACAAACAGCTCCACCGCCGTGAGATAGATCGAGAACAGGACCCCGATCGCGCTCAGGGCAAAGAGCCCGTCCAGGCCGTGTCGCTTCGTCTGACCCCGGCCGTACTTCCACCACAGCCACAGGCCGAGGATGAGGATGTAAGTTACCAGGCCCAAGACCGCTACCGGCAATCCCGAGCGCAAGAGGCTCAGGCGCCAGGAGCCGGCAGCCGGATCCCGCACCAACCACGGGTAGGGAATGGGCAGCCGGGCATAGGCGCTCGATTGCACTTCGTCGCAGGCACCTACCGGGCAGAAGGTGGGTGCTCCGGTGACCTCCTTATCGGTCAGGTAGGCGGCCACGGCGAGGCCCAGTACGGCTACCAGGGGCAGCAACCACTCCAGCTTGCCTGGTACCCACAAGGGCCGGCGCCGCGGCCGGAAGTAGGCCAGGCCGACTACCAGGCCACCGTAGACTGCGGTGAGGACCAGGCCGGCGAACACGATCCAGGCCAGGGCATGGGCCAATGCCGGTCGGGCCGAGCCAGCGGCGGTGGTCGCCGCAGCTGTGGTCAGTCCCTGGGTGGCGGTTATCTCGCCCGTCTCGGCCGGCGGACCCGTCTGGCTCTCGGCACCTGGGCCGGCTGTAGCTCCCGCCAGGGGCGTTGATGCCGGGCTGCCAGCACCTGGGCCTTGAGGCGGTGGCGGGGTGGCAGTCAGCAGGGCCACCGACAACTGGTGATGGGCACTCGCCGTCTGGACATCGAGCCCCAGGCCCGGCGGCAAGGATAGGCCACCGGCAGCCAGGGCCCGGTCGATAGCCGCCGGCGCCTGCTGGGCGATTTCCGCGTCGCCCAGGAGGAGGTCATCGCCGATGATGAGCATCGGCACCCCCCGACGGTCTTCGGGCACTCGATAGACCTCCCAGGCCTTGCGCCACAGGTCGTAGCCGGCAGCGCTTTGGATTTCGACCAGCGAGATGTTGAGCTGGTCGCCGTAACGCGCCTGCAGTCCGGGCACCACCTCCTCGATCACCTTGTGACAGTGGTCACAGGTAGTCGACCAGAAGAGCACCGCCTGGACCTTTGCCTCGCTCTGAGCGGCAATCGCTCTTTCCCCGCCAGCTCTGCCACCGATCTCCGAGCCTGCCGGTAATGCAGCGCCGGTCTTCGGCTCAGCTGCCCGGACACCGGTTGCCAGGCTCAGGACGAACAGGGCTGGAAGGAACAAAAGAAACAATGTGGTCCGAAAGCGAGCCAAAACAATGTGAATCATAGCAGTAGTTGGCAATCCTTATGAAGTGCGGGGTGCAGTGAATGGCAGCATGATACTGAACGCCCGAGGGTCGGTCAACCTGGGCCGGCTGGCGCTGGGCCAGCCCGAGGGAGCCAGCGTGCTGACGACAGTCCCGAAGACCCGCCGGCCCTGGCGACAGCCGGCTACCAAGCCCAACCGCCCGAGCGGCCGTGACCGCAGTGCCCGGCTCGATTATCATTGCCTCAGGGTGTAGCGGGGCGATGCGACGCCATAAGAGGAGGTGAGGACAGCATGACCACCGACGGTAACGGTCTGCATGGAATGCGAACGGCGCGCGCGGCCTGGGAGCGGGAGGTCCTGGGACCCGCGCTCCAGGCGGGCGGGGAACGCCTGCCGAGCTTCCGGACCACCGGTGACCTGGAGATCGAGCGACTCTACGGGCCGGAGGATCTCGAAGGTCTTGACTTCCTGCGCGACATCGGCTTCCCGGGTGCCTACCCCTTCACCCGAGGCATACACGCCACCATGCACCGCGGTCGTCTCTGGACCATGCGGCAGTTTGCCGGCTTCGGGACGGCTGAGGAGACCAATCAGCGTTTCAAGTATCTGCTGGAGCACGGTCAGACCGGCCTCTCGGTGGCCTTCGACATGCCGACCCTCTACGGCTACGACACCGACGCCCCGCAGGCGGTGGGCGAGTTCGGCAAGTGCGGCGTGGCGGTCTCGAGCCTGCGCGACATGGAAATCCTGTTTGACGGCATTCCGCTGGACCGGGTGTCGGTCTCCATGACCATCAACTCCCCGGCGGCGGTCATCTGGGCGATGTTCATCGCCGCGGCTGAGAAGCAGGGCGTGGCCCCTGAGTGCCTGCGGGGTACGATTCAAAACGACATCTTGAAGGAGTACATCGCCCAGAAGGAGTTCGTCTTCCCGCCCGAGCCAAGCCTGCAGCTGGTGGTGGATACCATCGAGTTCGGCGCCCGGCACCTGCCGCAGTGGAACCCGATCTCGATCTCGGGCTACCACATTCGCGAGGCCGGCTCGACCGCGGTGCAGGAGCTGGCCTTCACCCTGGCCGACGGTTTCACCTACGTCGATGCGACCTTGGAACGCGGCCTGGAAATCGACGAGTTTGCCCCCCGGTTGTCTTTTTTCTTCAATGCCCACAATGACTTCTTCGAGGAGATCGCCAAGTACCGGGCCGGCCGCCGGATCTGGGCCCGGGCGATGCGCGAGAAGTACGGTGCCCGCGATCCGCGGTCCTGGCGCCTGCGCTTCCACACCCAGACCGCCGGCTGCAGCCTCACCGCCCAGCAGCCGGAGAACAACATCGTGCGGGTCACCATCCAGGCCCTGGCGGCGGTTCTGGGCGGTACCCAGAGTCTGCACACCAACTCCATGGATGAGGCCTTAGCTCTGCCCAGCGAGAAGGCGGTGACAATCGCGTTGCGAACACAGCAGATCATCGCCCACGAGAGTGGCGTCACCAATACGGTGGACCCACTGGCGGGTTCCTACTTCGTCGAGGCGCTGACCAACGTCGTCGAGGCGGCGGCCAATGATTACTTCGAGCGGATCGCCGCCCTGGGCGGGGTGGTGGCGGCTCTCAAGACAGGCTACCTGCAGCGCGAGATCGCCGACGCGGCCGCCAAGTACCAGGGCGAGATTGATCGTGGGGAGCGTATCATCGTTGGTGTCAACCGCTATCGCGATGCCAGCCCGATCGAGATCCCGCTGCTGGAGATGGATCCGGCTGGCTATGCTCGTCAGGTGGCTCGCCTGGCCGAGACGCGCGCCAGTCGAGACAACGAGGCCGTGCGTCGCGTGCTGGCCGAATTGCGCCAAAGGTGCGAGCAGGGCCGCAATGTCATGAGCGTGCTCGTCGAGGCGGCTAAGGCTTACGCTACGCTAGGCGAGATCATGGATGTCATGCGCGAGGTGTACGGCGTTTACGAGGAGCCGGTCATCGTTTGAGCGCGCTCTCGGGGCTGGCGCCCTCGGCGAGCTGACAGATTGCGCCACGGGCTAGCCCGGTGAATCGCGCCCCGTTGATTGGGCCGCTGCGCCATCAGCGCCGCTACCGCCAGATCGTGGGCGTGCTGGCCGAGCATGGCTTTGGAGCGGTGCTTAGCCAGCTGGGGATCAGCGATCGCTTCAACTTGCCGCGCCGTCTGTTGCGGCGAGGCCCGCAGCGCGAAGCCGGCCTGTCCGTAGCCCAGCGGCTGCGCCTGGCCATTGAGGAGCTCGGGCCGACCTTCATCAAGCTGGGTCAGATCCTGAGCACGCGCTCTGACATCCTGCCACGCGAGATCGTCGAGGAGCTCGCCCGGCTGCAGGATCAGGTTCCGCCGGCACCCTGGGCCGACGTACGCGCCGTGATCGAGGCCGAACTTGGCTGCCCGCTGGCCGAGGTCTTCGCCGCGATAGACCCCGCGCCGATCGCTTCGGCGTCGCTGGCCGAAGTGCACTTGGCCCGACTGCCCGACGGCACTGAAGTTGCGGTCAAGGTGCAGCGGCCGGGCATCGAGCCAACGATCGAGGAGGATCTGGCGATCATCACTGATCTCGCCCGGTTGGCCCAGCAGCGTACCGCCCTGGGCCGCCGTTTCGAGGTTCTGGATCTCGCGCTGGAGTTCGGCAACTCACTGCGCGGCGAGCTGGACTTCCGCCGCGAAGGCCGGAATGCCGATCGCATGCGCCGCAATTTCCGCAAGGTAGCCTACCTCCGTATACCCAGAGTATACTGGCCCTACACCCGCCGCCGGCTGATCGTTCAGGAGCGCCTGGAAGGCATCAAGCTGACCCAGGTCGAGGCCCTCGCCGCCGCCGGCTACGATCGCCACACCCTGGCCGATCGAGCGGCGCACATCGTGCTCAAGTCGGTGCTTGTCGATGGCTTCTTTCACGCTGATCCCCATCCTGGGAATGTGCTGGCCCTGCCAGGCAATGCCATCGGCCTGGTTGATTTCGGCACCGTCGGTCGCCTTGATGCGCGTGACCGGCTGCACCTGGTCCGGCTGTTTACCCTGATCGTGCGTCTGGACATACAAGGCGTGGTTGACCAGCTGCAGCGGATGGGCATCGCCGACTGGTCGGTCGATCGCCAGGCGCTGGCCGACGATCTGCGCCGGCTCCTGATTCGCTACTACGGTCTGGCGCTTGAGGACATTCCGACCGAGGAGGTCATGCGCCAGCTGGAGCCGATCATCCAGCGGCATCGGCTGCGAGTGCCCAGCGACTACCTGCTGCTATTGAAGACCCTGGCGGTAATGCAAGGCGTGGGACTGGCGCTCGATCCGACTTACGATGTTTTCGCCACCGCTGAGCCTTACGTGCGCCGCCTGCTGTGGGCTACGGTCTCGCCACGAACCTGGTCGCCGGAGCTGCTGCGCTATCTGGGCGACTGGGCCTATCTCGCCGGCGAGCTGCCGCGGCAGTCGGCCCGGATCCTCGGTCTGGTGGAACGTGGCGATCTGCAGTTGCAGGCCAGCTTGCCGCAACTTGGCGACGTCCTGCAGCGCATGGAGGCCATTGCCAACCGGGTCGTCTACGGCGTGCTTCTGGCGGCCTTCATCGTGGCCCTGGCGCTGCTCCTGCCGCGCCTGGACCTGCGCTGGCCGTGGCCACCTCTGACCTGGGCCATTGTGGCTGGCCTGGCGATCACCGGCATCTTGGGCCTGGAACTCTTATGGTCGATCTTCCGCTCCAGTCGCCGCTAGTGGCTGGCCTGGTTGGGTGGACGCTCCGGGTCTGATGCCGTGTTCGGGGCGTTGACCCCGGGCGGCTGGCTTTGTGCGGCGGCCGGGGCTGTGTTATCCTGCCGCACCTCCTTATGCCCTTGGGTTGCGCCATGGAACTCGATAGCGGTAAGCTTCATGAGGCTCTGCCGGCGGCGGAGCCTGTAACACCCCGGTTGGTGGGGCGCCTGATCTGGAACACCGTGCGCCGGCCGCGCCAGGGGATGCACCAGCTGGCCCAGGGATCGACGCGACTGTGGCTGGTACCGGTAGTGGCGCTGGCCTTGCTGTCGGTGGCCGCCACGGCTGTCAGCCTGCCAGCCAAGGAGCGCTACGACCAGGTGGTGAGCGCCGCCCAAATGAGGCGCATCGCCGAGCGCAATCCCGGTGCCTTTGGCAATCAGGACCCGGAAGCGGTCATGGAGATGGCCACCAGCAGCGGCGTCCGCAGCATCACTCGCGTGACCGCCTTGGGCGGCAGTGCGGCCGCCCCATTTGTGGCCACCCTGTTGATAGCCGCGCTGTTTCACTTCCTGGCTACGTTGCTGGGCGGCCAGCAGACCTTTGGGCAGATGTTGGTGGCGACGGCCTGGGCCCGGTGGCCGCTGGCTTTCCAGGCGGCGCTGCGGGCTGCCGTCTGGGGGGCCACCGGTAGCTACGATCCGCAGCCCAATGGTCTGGCAGGCCTGGTGGCCCCGGTTTCGCCCGAGGCTCTGGCCAAGCCCAGTGCCTGGGGCCCATTGCTGGCACAGCTGTCCGTCTGGAACCTGTGGATGTTGCTGCTTCTGTTGATCGCGGTGGTCGTGGTCGCCCGGCTGTCGGTGCGCAAGGGGCTGGCCGTGCTGCTGGTCTATCTCTTGCTGCTTTTGGCCCTGGGCGAGATCGGGGTCCTCTTCGGCCGCTTCGCGATGGACCTGGCCAGCGGCGGCGCGTAGGCGATGCCTGACTTGGCGCTAGAACCGCTCGTGCGGCTGGACGGCGTCTACAAGGACTTCCCGCTAGGCAAGACTTGGGTAAGGGCCCTGGCGGGCATTGACCTGCAGCTTCCGGCGGGCGAGTTTCTCCTGGTGATGGGCCCCTCCGGTTCGGGCAAGAGCACGCTGTTGAACCTGATCGGTGGCCTGGATCGGCCGACGCGCGGCGAGATCCACGTGACCGGCAAATCCCTCTCATCGCTGGACGAGATCGCCCTGGCGCGCTATCGGCGCACCATGGTGGGCTTCATTTTCCAGTCCTTCAACCTGATTCCCACCATGACGGCCGTTGATAACGTCGCCTTCCCGATGCTTTTTGCCGGCCGGCCAAGGCGGGAGCGACGACTGCGGGCTAAGCATCTCTTGTCTATCGTCGGCGTCGGCGACCGGTCGCACCACCGGCCGACGGAGCTGTCCGGCGGGGAGCAACAGCGGGTGGCCATTGCCCGGTCGCTGGCCAACTCGCCACAGATCATCCTGGGCGACGAGCCGACCGGCAACCTGGACACCCACACCGGTCAGGAGATCATGGACATTCTGGCCGAGCTGAGCCGGGCTGGTCGGACGGTGATCGTGGCCAGCCACGACCTTCGGCTGACCGCCTATGCCGACCGGGTGTTGCGCATGGAGGACGGTCGCATCGTGGCTGTCGAGGCTGGTGGTGGGCAGTCGCGCGCGGAAAGGCAACGACCGGCCGTACCCCTCGACGAGCCGCCGGGGCTGTTCGGCGATGGGGAGGCGCTGCCGGGCTGAGGGCCAATGACAGCGTCCGTCCTGGCGCCACCGCCGGAGCGGCGCGTTTCCGAGGAGTGGCGCCGCCGCAGGTGCGGAGAGTGCCGCAAGGCAGTATTACAGAGAGACGAGGAGCAAGCGCTGTGAGGAGCCGTCCGGTGCGGGTAATCAGTAACTGTGTGCCCTGTGGGAGTCGAAGGTTGGCCTTGATCGGCCTGTGTATGGTGGGGCAGCTGGTCTGCCTGGCGCTGACGGAGGTCGGCTGGGCCCGGCCGCCAGTACCCCCGGTGGCCGACGGTCAGGTTGCCTGTTTGCATGTGCCCGGCGCAGGTGCCGGGTCCCATGCGCTGCCAGGCGCGCCCCGAGCGGCCGGCTCGGGCAATGCCGTGACTACCCCAGCTGGAGCGGCCCACGACCTGTTCTCGGGGAACCTGGCCGGCGTCGCCTCGGATAGGCTTGTGGCGAGGGACTGGCTGTCGGTCCCCCTCCAGCCGGCTACCGCCACTCCCGATGCGCCAGCGACTCCCAGCTTGCCCACGACCGAGGTGCCCGCCACGGCTACGGGTACTGCCTCGGCTCCCGTGGCCACCCAGGCGCCAGCGACGCCCTCGAGCACTAGCCCTGCTCCGACGGCGACCACGGCCCGCAGCACCCCTGCCGCCTCGGAAACGGCCCGACCTGGGGTGACTCCCACCGCCAGCCTCAGCAACGAGGCGGTCGAGGGAACCCCGGCGAAGGGCGTGCGCCGCGAAGAGCGACCGATCGTTGTCGTCCGCGACTTCCGGGTCGAGCCGGAGAAGCCGGCCGCCGGGAGTACCTTCTCCCTGGTGCTGGTTCTCCAGAACGTCGGCGAGCGCTTCGCTGAGAACGTCAGGTTGTCGCTATCGAGCAGTGCATTCCTGCCGGCCTCCGTCGGTGCCATGCCCTTCGTCAATCACCTCCGACCTGGGGAAGCGGCCGAGCTGCGGCTCCCCTTGCGGGTGGCTGCCGGCACGGCCGACGGACCGCAAGCTCTGACCATCGAGGTTGGCTGGGACGATTCATACGGTGGCACCTATAGCGACAAGACGACCATCGGTATCGAGGTCAGTGGTAGCGCCAACCGCCCGTTGCTGGCCATCAGCGCAGTCCGATTGCCAGCGCGGGTGTCGCCAGGCAACCCGTTCGAGCTGCAGGTCGACGTGGTGAATACCGGTGGCCGTGAAGCCCGCAACGTCACCCTGGTTCTGTCCGGCCCGCCGCTGGCTCCTATGGCCGGCGGGCCGGGAAGTCCGATCAGAATTCCCAGCGGCGGCAGTGCCCAGCTGGCGGTGCGGGTGGTTGCCGCCCCACCAGGCCAGCCCGGGGCAGCGGCTCAGGCACTCGAGGTGCGCTATGACGGGCCAGACGGTCAACGCTACAGTGAGACCCAGAGCGTGGGCCTGGTAATCACCGGCAATGCCGCCGCAGCGCCCCTGCCGGTCGTCGACTCCTACCAGGTGGAGCCCGAGGAACTCCATCCTGGCGAGGTCTTCCGCCTGAAGCTGACGATCGCCAACCTCGGAACTGCTGATGCGCAGCAGCTTCGCCTGGTGATCGGCGGAGAGGGCGGCGCATCGGGCAGCGCCGTCGGCGCCAGTGGCGGTGCCACGACTGCCAGCGCGGCCTTTGCGCCCTTGGGAGCCGGCAACGTGCGCTTCCTGGGCCGTCTAGCCGCCGATCAGGTACGGAGCGTTGAGCAGCCAATGGTGGTCGCCAACTCCACCAAGCCGGGGGTGCAGACCCTGACCGTGGGCTTTGTGTACCTGGATGCCTTTGGCGAGGTGGTTCGCGATAGCCAGGCGATCACGCTGCTGGTCAGTCGGCGGGTGCGCCTGCAGATCAACCCGGTGGACGTGGTGACCCAGACCGTGGTGGGCGAAATGTTGCCCCTCACCTTCGAGGTGGTGAACCTGGGCAGCGAGGAGGTCAACGTCACCACGGCCGAGGTGGAGCCTGGTCGCTACATGAAGCGCGAAGGCGGGGTGGAGTATCTGGGTGCCCTGAGCAGTGGCGCGCCTTACCCGGTGAGCGCCACATTGTGGCCGCAAGCGCCCACCAAGGATGCCCCTGTCCGGCTGGTGGTCCGCTACCTGGACGACTTTGGCCGCGAGCAGAGCATCGCCAAGGAACTCCACTTCGTGGTCGAGGAACGTCCGGCGGTCGAGCCGGGTGAGCTGACGGCGGCCCGACCACCGCGTAGCCTGGCCGTGCGCATCGTCCTGGGGCTGTTGGGCCTGGGGGCCTCACCCTCCGGCTCCTCCGATCTGGAGCCGGTTCCGGGAAAGGCACCGTTGGGCAAGGAGCTCGTGCCGCCAGCGGGCGGTGCCAGCCAGTCGGCGCCCGAAGAGGTGCCAGCCGTGCCGCTTGCCACCCCTCCTCCGGCCAACGAAGCGCCAGCCGTGCCGGTTGCCACCGCTCCCCCGGCACGATCATCTGCGCCATGACCACACGTGACCTGCTGTGGCTGGTGCTGGCCAACCTGAAGCGCATGCGCGTTCGGGTGGCGCTCACCAGCGTCGGGGTTCTGATCGGCACTGCGGCCATCGTGGTGCTGGTCTCGCTGGCGGTTGGCCTACAGGCCAGCGCAACGGCTGAGATCGGCTCATTCGGAGATCTCACGGCCATCCAGGTCTTCGCCGGCTCGCCGTTCGGTTTCATGGAGGAGCAGGGGCCATCGCGACGCAAGGTGGTTCTCGACGACGCGACCCTGGAGCGCATCCGCGGCCTGGATCACGTCGTTGCCGTCTCGCCGCAAGTGAACCTGCAGGGCGCGGCCGAGTTGCGCTACGGTCGGGCGCGCAGCTGGGTGTCGATAACTGGCATCGAGCCGCGAACGGCCGCCGCGCTGGGCTGGAAGCTGGCCAGCGGTGAGGCCCGGCTGGGCGGCGGTCAGCTCGTTGTCGGCCCCTCCATCTTCGAATTGGGCGAGGGCCCGATGTTCTACCGCGGCCCAGGGGTGGTGGTGACCAGCTCGGGGCGCCGGCCGACGCCTGAGGTACCGCTGCAAGGCCGTACGGTGCTGGCGGAACTCACCCGCTACGACGATGAAGGCAAGGAAACCCGGCGTACCGTGCGCTTCCGCATTGCCGGCGTTTTCGAGCGTGGCGCCCAGAATGACTACTCGGTTTATGCCGCGCTCGCCGACGTTGAGGCGTACAACCAGTGGTTCAGTGGTCGACGCCGCAATCCTCGCGACGGCTGGGACCTGGCTATCGTGAAGGTGAACGAGCGCTCGGCGGTGGCCGGCGTGGAACAAGCCATTCGCGATCTGGGTTTCACCACTATCTCGAGTGAGGCTATCCTGCGCTCCCTCAACCAGGTCTTTCGCATCATGCAGGCCATTCTGGGCGCCATCGGCGGGGTGGCGTTGCTCGTGGCAGCCGTCGGCATCGCCAACACCATGACCATGGCCATCTATGAGCGGACGCGCGAGATTGGCGTCATGAAAGCCGTCGGCGCCACCAATCGGGATGTGCTTCACATCTTCCTGGCCGAAGCGGGGGCCATCGGCTTCGTCGGCGGGCTTTTGGGCGTGCTTACTGGCTGGTTGGTGGGCCAGGGCATCAACATCTTCGTGCTCGTGCGCCTGCAGGCGGCATCCGGCGCTCAAGGTGGCTCGTCGCCGACCACGATTCAGACGCCGTTGTGGCTAGCCCTGTTCGCTTTGGCCTTTGCCACGGCAGTCGGCCTGACAAGTGGTGTGTACCCCGCCTTGCGGGCGGCCAGCATGCGCCCATTGACAGCGCTGCGCACCGAGTGACGACGCGCCAATCCACGTCGACCCCGGCTGCGGTGCTAGAATTCGCCAGGGGAGAACGAATATGAGCGAATGCCCGATCCGTGTCCTGATTGCCAAACCAGGTCTGGATGGCCATGACCGTGGCGCTAAGGTGGTGGCCCGGGCGCTGCGCGATGCCGGCTTCGAGGTGGTGTATACCGGCATCCGACAGACCCCGGAGATGATCGCCGAGGCGGCCTTGCAGGAAGACGTGGACGTGGTCGGGCTATCGATTCTGTCGGGCGCTCACCTGGCCCTGGTGCCGCGGATTATGGCCTTGTTGCGGGAGAAGGGCCTGACCGATGTCCTGGTGCTCCTGGGCGGCATCATCCCCGACGAGGACATACCAGCGCTGCGCGACGCGGGCGTGAAGGCGGTCTTCGGGCCGGGCACCAACACTCAGGACATCGTGGATTACGTAAGAAAGCACGTCGGTGTCGGGGCTGTCTCTTGAGGAGCTGCTGGAGCGCGTCCGCTCTGGCGATCGGCGCGCCATAGCCCGGGCCCTGACGATCGTGGAAAACGATCCGCTGGGCGAGCTGTCGACGGCGCTCTACAAGCACACCGGGCGGGCCCACATCGTTGGCGTGACAGGCGCGCCTGGCTCCGGCAAGTCGACGCTGGTGGCTTCGATGACCACCTGCTGGCGCGAGCGCGACCTGACGGTGGGCATTGTGGCCGTGGATCCTTCCAGTCCGTTCAGCGGCGGCGCTATCCTGGGGGACCGGGTGCGAATGATGGGCCACGCTGGCGATCCCGGGGTGTTCATCCGCTCCATGGCCTCGCGAGGCAGCGTCGGTGGGCTGGCCCTGGCTACGGGGGATGCGGTGCGGGTGCTGGACGCGGCCGGCCTGGATGTGGTGGTGATCGAGACGGTTGGGGCGGGACAGGCTGAGGTGGAGATCGCCGATGAAGCGCACACCACGGTGGTGGTCGTCGTTCCAGGCCTGGGTGACGACGTCCAGGCGATCAAGGCTGGCATTCTGGAGATCGCTGACGTATATGCGGTCAACAAGGCCGATCTTCCCGGCGCTAACCGCACGGTCGCTCATCTGCGCCTGATGCTGTCGCTGGGCATGCGCGGCCGGGAGGCCGAGTGGTTGCCGCCGGTGATTCAAACGATCGCCAGCACGGGTGAAGGAGTGAGCGAGCTGGTCGAGGCGGTGATGGACCACGGGCGCTTCTTGCGCCAGAGTGGTGCCTGGCAGGCGCGGGAACGGGCTCGAGCTGCGGCTGAGCTGAGTCGGCTGCTGCACGCCCGTCTGGTCAGCCGGCTTCTCGCCCGTGATGCCGACGGCCGGCTGGAGTCGGTCCTGGACCGCCTCGTCCAGCGCCAGATCGACCTGCGAGGCGCTGCGGCCGAGCTCGTGTCTGGTATGTCGTCCATCGATCTTGGGTTGTAGCGCAGCGAGCCCCCGCCGGACGACGATGGTCGAGCTGGTGACGGCGATCCGCGATTACGCTGCCTGGCTCTACGCGCTGCTTCTGGCGCTCGCGGTGCGGGAGCTTATGGCCGTGCGACGCGCTGGCAAGGAGCGGCGGCGAGCCATGTTCTCGTTGGAGCGCGAGGCCGCCACCAGCCGGGCAGTGCGCTCGCTTATCATCTTGCTCCTGCTGTTCACCATTGCCGCCGGGGTGTATACCACGGCTGAGGTTATCGCGCCCACGCTGCCCGACGCCACCTTGCCGGCTCCCAGCCTGCCACTGGCCCCAGTGCCCACTGCCGTTCCAGCTACCTGGATGCCGCCGGTAACCCGCGTGCCCAGCCCGCGGCTGCCGATCATCGTCACGGCTACGCCACCGGCACCGCTGGTGTCGGGCACAGACGAATCGTAGCGCTGACCGCGGCCAGCGCCAGTCGCCACCACCCGTTGGCGCTACTTGAACCCCAGCGGGCAGTACACCCGCCGCCAGGGCGTGCGGGTGGGGGTGGCTGACGCCACAGGCGTGGCTGTGGGGATGGCCACCGGCCAGTGCGCGGTAAAGACCTCGGCTTCGTCGCCGCTCCCGGCCACCCAGGCGGCGTACACCTGGCCGCCGGCAAAGGCGATCGCCGGAGCTTCTACCTGGCCCGCGCCGACGCTGGCGTCGTCATTGGCCGGTGGGGGATGGCCCTGGCGGAAGACGATCTCGCGTGGATCGCCGTTTTCTCGCCAGATCGTCATTGGCCCATAAAGGTCGTCAAGTGCCAGCCGGGCAACAAGCGAGTGGGTGGGGCTATTGGATATGTTCCACTCTCGATCGTTACAGTGCAGAACTATCTCGTTGTTGGGCTCAGGCGTACCGCCTACTAGGCGCGTCATGTTCTCATGCCAGGTCAGGCAGACGCTGTGCGCCGAGACAGCGATGTCCGGCGAGCGCGCCTGTCGGGCCTCCAGGAAGTACGGATTGGCGGCATCGGGTTCCCAGCCGGTTGTCTCGTCGCGGCTGAAGTGCGCCACGTAAGCTGTCTTCTTCAGCTCCGACTGCTCCGACCAGGCCACGTGGATCCGGCCATCAGGTCCGCTAGCCATTGCCGGCCCCTGGGCGCGGAATGACTGGGCGTCAATCTCGGCACTCTCGACGTGGTGATCGGCCAGGCGAATGCGAGCATAGTAGGGCCGCTGGTCACCCCATGAGGTGTCGATCCAGACGAGCCACAGCACCGCGCCGTCGGCACTGAGCACCGCCGCCGGTTGCTGTCCGCCAGCGGCAATGTTCTCTGTGCCTGGCTGTACCTGTTCAGGCAAAAGCGGCCACGCTCGACGTGCGCCATCCCAAACCTTGTACAGCACCTCGGTATCCTCAGTCGCATCACGTTTGCCGCGAACGAAGACGGCTACTACGGTGCGACCATTGGCTGCCAGTGCTGGATCATGACCCTGACGGAACACGAAAGCCGGCGGTGACCACTCGTCGCTGTCGGCTGGCCGGTAGCGATGGACGATGTTGGTCCCCTCTTCCCAGATGGCGTGAACGGTGCCATCGCTGGTGACCGCTATGTTGGGCTGGCCCGAGGGGACGCCCGGGCTCAGGGACAGGTTCGTGGCCTCCAGCACGTTGACCCGCGGCCGCATGCCCTGGCCTGTCGACGAGCATACCAGCGCCAGCACCACGGCCAGGAGCGCGGCAGCGGCCGTGCCCAACAGTCCCTGGCCCAGCCTTCTCTGCCGCCTGGCCACAGGGCTGCCGACGCGGATGGGTGAGGCGTGCAATGGCCGGCTCATGGTTGCCAGTCCATCCGCACTCGGAGGGCGACTGAGGCACCTTCTGCCTCCTGGAGGACCGCGGTCACCCAGAGCCCGGTGTCAGCCGGCGCTACGCTGGTGTCCACGACGGCCAGCGAATCAACGAGGAAGCTCTTGAAGGAACCATCCTCCAGGGCTATCACCCAGGTGCCGATGAGACTGTTTGGCGGCAATTCGCGCAGTGTCCCGCTAATGCGCCGCATGGCCGGGGTCGGCAGCAGTTTGACCTTCTGGACGACTGCCACATCGCGTCCGGTGAGCCGGCCATACACCTCGACGCGCTGGCCGGCTAGCGGCAGGCTGCCTAGCGGGCTGGTGTCAGGAGCATAGGCACGCGGTACCCGCACCCGGTACTTGTCGACAATCCAGTCCTGCTCACCAAGCACGGCTCCCGTCTCGGCTTCCTGGACGATGCCGCGCACGAGCACGAACTCGCCCTGCGGCGGACGGGTCACGGTGATGCGCGAGGCGGTAACGCCGCCGGTAGGGCTAACCGTACCGTACACGGTCACCCCAGCGCCGACAGCCAGGTCGCCCTCGACTACCGTCTCCGAGGTAAGCCGTACGTTCTGCACTTCCGAGCCAATGCGGACATCGACCCACTGCGGGGGCCGTGCAGCGCCGTCCAGAGCGTCGATGGTGCCGACGAGCGTGGTAGCCTTGGCCGTGCTGCGGAAGGTGATCTCCTCGGCCAAGAGACGGCCCTCGTCGGTGCGCAGCGCCCGCACGACCACAACGTCGCCTTCGGCGGGCGTTACGGCAGCCGGGTTGAACCGGGTTCGGGCGTCCACCTGGACCAGTCGTTCACCACGGTCGGTCTCGATGCGCCAGACGCCGAACAGGCTGCGCTCCCCGGGACGGCTGCGAGGCAACTGTCGGATCACGCCGCCGAAGGATTCCCTTTGCACGGGCAATTCCGATCCATCCGGTGTGATGCTGGCCACGCAGCCCTCAACGGCGGCCACCGTAAGGCGGAATCGTTGGGCCACCTCCCCCGGATCCATTAGGGCGGTAAACCGCAGCCGCAAGGTGGTGGTGATGCCCGGATCGATCACCGGGCTAGAGACGCCATTCGGCACGATGCGGGCTGGCGGTCGGGTGCGCATCGGCTCTTCGGCGTTTGGCGCCCACACGATCTGAGGCTGGCTGCCGGCGTCGCTCACCAGGGCTACCTGAGCCAGACCGTTCAGGCCGTCGGACGGCCAATCGACGTCCAAATAGCGAATCTCGACCTCGTCACTGCCCTCATTGCGCAGCGAGACCAGGAGGTCGCGCAGATCGGTGCGCACCCGGCCCATCGAGAGGCGGCAGTCACGTTGCTGGGGCGCCGATTGCACCAGCAGCTCACACGGCACGCCCAGGGGATCCTCGAACGTCAACGACAGAACATAGCCGCCGCGGGTCACCCGGTCAGCGAACCGCAGTCGCAGCTGCCGGCTCTGACCGCGCGGCACGATGACGTTCTGCCCGGCCAGCGGGATCTCCAGCGGCCTGGCGCTGGGTGGCGCCGGACCGCGAAACACAAGGTCGCGGTCGAGCCAGACGCCGTCAAGAGCACCGTTGCGATCTGGCCATTGAACGGATGCCAGGCGCAATATGGCGTCGCCCCCCCGTGAGGTCAATTGCACGTCAACTTGCTTATTGGCCGGGTCCAGCACGGCCTCGCCAGCTGACAGACTGCAGCCGGCCTGACGGCCAGCGATGGTCGAGAATACCTGCTGGCAGCCACCCTGGAAGTTGGTTACCACGGTGTAATCGCCGCCCGATCCGCCTTTCAGAGCCAGGCTGCTCCGCATCGTGCCGGTGAACACCAACTGCAGCTCGACGGTGCTGTCGGGTGGCAAGGCGGCGCCCGTCAGGCGCACAGCGGCGGGCGAGCTCGTTGCCTCGCCGCGCCAGGCCAGACTGCCATTCAGGCGGACTTCGGACAGCGGTCCGGTGGCGGATACAGGCCAGAAGAGGCCCAAAGTGGTAAGGGTGCGGCTGATGGGCCGCCGGTTCGCCAGGCGCAGCTGAGCCGAGTCACCGTGGAACTCGAAACCGACCGGCGCCGTGCCGCAGTCCACCCGGCCACCGCTCAACCAGGTGGTGCTGGTTGCGGCACAACCGCTGCGGCTGGTCACAACCAGGACGTAAGGTTCCACCGCGGCATCATTCTCGAAAACAAAGTCCAATCGCCGGGCGCTGCCGGCCTCGATGGTCGGCGGGGGCTGGCCCAGGCGCCGGAAATCGATGAGAGCGGGTGAAGCGACAAACGGCCTGGCGAACTCCACTGGCTGTTGACCGTCGATGGCCAGGGACAGAAGAGCACCGTTTGCGGCTGGCCAGACCAGCTCGATGGCCGCCAGCTCCACAGCCTCCGAGGCCGCATTTCGCACCGTCGTTCGTGCCCAGTTGGGCGCTTCTGGCGCCGGAGCTACGGGGTCGGCGTCCATCCGGCACCGCAAGTCGGGATCGGCCTGAACAGCGGTCGCCGCGGCACAGCCTTCCTTCATATGCCATACGATCGGCCCGACAGCGGCCAGAAGGTCAGCCTCGACGCGGGCAAATTGCAGACCGACCTCCACCGTCTCTCCGGCCAACAGAACGAGCGTCTGGCTGGGGGCCTCAGTCGCTTGCAGGAAGAGCAGCGCCGGGCTGGTGGCTGGTTCGTCGGCCACCGGGTGGCTCGTGGCTTCACCAGCCCGCCTCAGGAGCACGCTGTCGAGAACGGCCGGGCCGCGCCAGCCCACCTCGACGGCCCAAAGGGTGATCGGTTGGCGACCGATATTCCGGACTTGAGCCCACACCCGGCTTGGATCCTGCGGGTCGATAGTCAGCTCGCCAGCGGTGAGGTGGCAGGATGCAGCCGGCGCCTCGGCTGGCACCTGGCTGACGTGCTGGCGGGGTTCGCTGAGTGGCCCCGGAGCCACTCCCGCCGGCCACGGCTGCCCTGGCATGGCCGTCGCGGCCAGAAGGCGCAGGGCAGATGCCGCCAGCACAGTGATCCCCACCGCGCTGACCGCGATCCGGTAACTAGGAGGTATGGTTCGCGTCATGCAGCTAGTTCCCGTCCTGCGGCCCTGATCCTCGATAATCGGCACATGTTTCGACCGAGTAGCACGGCATTCTAGGCCGCTATCTCGTGCCTCGCCAAAGCCGGTCTTGCCGGCTCCTCCTTTGTCCTGGCTGGCTACTCGGAAGCACCATCAGGCGGCAGACTGGCCACCGGTGTCGGCGCCACCGTTGCCGCCGCAGCGCCCGCGGTGCCGCCAGGGACGGTGGCCGAGGCGGTCACGACATCGCGATAGACCTCGATCCGCTGTGCCCGCAGCTCACTGCCCTCCAGCCAGCCGTAGATGCCCACTTCCTGACCCTGGCGAATCACGCTCGCCGCGCCCACAATCGGCGTGTGCGCATAGTAGCGCACGGTGTAGAAGTCTCCGTTGTCGGCAGCCAGGCGGAAGCTGGTGTCGTCCAGGACCTCGTTCACAATACCTTGATACGGTCCACCGGGGGCCGGCGTTCCGGTGGCCTTCTCGCCGGCGCCGCCACCCAGCACCTTGACCTCTAGCAGACGGATGTCGCCCGACCCGCAGTCCAGCCACGTGACCTGCACATGCGCACCGACGGCAACGCCCGGTGCGATGGCGGCACTGGAGCGGCTCAAGCGGAAGCCCTGGCCGGTGGATAGCCTCAGCCACGATCCCGGCGTGAACTCGACCACGTCGCCCACAGCCTGATGTTGCGTGCAGCGACTCTCCCAGGGGCGGTAGTCGTCCAGGTCCTCGGCGATGAAGGTACCGTGGCCCCGCCACCGCCCTACCAGGCGGACCCAATCGCCGGGGCGCACCCGGTCCCGGTCGGCTTGAGACAACCGCGACACGTCGGCGCTGACGAGCCGCCCGCTTTGGCCTTCGTCGGCGATCTCCCAAAGCGGGTCATTCTTGGCCCTTACTGTGCCGCGCAGGAGCCGCAGCGGTTCCTCGCGCTCGCGCTCGGTCGGATACACGCCGCCGAGGGTGGCCGTGGGACTGGCCGTGCTGGCTGCCGTCGGTGAGGGCGAAGGCATCGCCGTAGCAGTGCTGGCCAGCGGGGTAGCTGTGGCACTTGTCCCGGGCGGTGTCGCCGAGGGGTTTTCCGGCGACGGGGCCGGTGTCTCGCTTGCCGGCGTGGCGGTGGGTTGGGCGGCCCCGGTTGCCACGAGCAATGCCCGAATGAGCAAGTGTGGCTGAAGGGGTTCGCGAATGCGCAGCCGCAGTTGCAGCTCGCTGCCAGGCGGCAGCTCGTCAATTGAGCTTGCCGCATCGCCCAAAAGAAACTCGCTGTCTGTGTTCCAGGCGACTATCGTCTGTGGGCCGCTTAGGCCATCCGTTGTCAGCGGCGCGACCACCAGTCGGCCAACGTCCCGACGGTTGATATCGTCCAGCTCTACCGCCACCAGCCGCACGTGCCAGGTGATCTCCTCTTCGCGCCCCAGCTGGGACGCAACGACCAACTCCCTGGCCCGCTCCTGGCTGATCTCAGCTTGCAGACGGGCCCGGATGGCCGGATCGAACGCGAAGGCCAATCGGACGTTCTCCCCCACCAGTTTCCAGCCGTACAGAGGATCGCCTGGGATGGCAGCCATAACCTTCGGCGCCAACAGCGCGTTGGCGCCCACGACCAGGAGCAGGCCGGCGGCCGCTAACGCCGCCCATCGCGGCACTACTGACCAGCCGCGTGGTGCCGACCAAGAGCGCCATGCTGCCTGCCAGGCGCGCCATCTGGCTGCCCAGCCAGGGCGCTGCCCGGCCTCGGCGGCGGTTCGGCTCTCCCCTCTTTGGGCAGCAGCCAAGAAGCGTTGCCGGGCTCGCTCCAGGGCCCGCTGGCTCGCTGGTGGCGTGACAACCTCGGCCAGAAGTCGTTCAGCGAACTCGATCAGCGGCCGGCTTTCGGCGGGCACAAGCCCGGCAGTCGCCAACTGCTCCACCGTCCGGCCGGTCTGGAGGGCTGCAACCGCAGCGTCGAGTTCCGCAGCTTGGCGCGCTTCGGCCTCGCGCAGCGCGGCCGCCGCCCGGAAGAAACGTTCCGCCGAGCGCTCCAGCCTGGCCGGTGGCGGCTCTTGCACCTGTTGACAAAGGTTATCCGCCAGACCCAACAGGTGCCGCAGATCGTCCGCATAGGCCGGGTAATCGGCCACGCAAGCTTCGATCGTTTCGCCGGCTCGCCGGCGGCAGAGGCAATGGTCCAGGGCCGCCGCCAGCGGTCCGTAGTCCATGCCTGGTCGATCGGATACCACAGCTACGCCCCCATCCGGTCGCCGATCGCCCGGCGCAGCGTCTCCAGCCCGCGGTGCTGCAAGGCCTTGATAGCGCCTTCCGTCTTACCCAAAATCTCTGCAACCTCTAAGTTACTAAGACCTTCAGCAAACTTCAAAATGATCACTTGTTGCTGCTCTTCGGTAAGCAGCCGCATCGCGTTCCGCAGCTGGGTGGCGTTGAAGAGCCCCTCGAAGGTCGTCGACGGGCTTTCAGCGGCCATCCACGCCTCGTCGAGCTGGGGCCCATCGCGCTTGGAGCGGCGGCGGAAGTGATCAACCACCAGGTTGTGAGCGATCCGGAAAAGCCAGCCTTGCAGGCTGAGGCTCCAGGACCGGTCCTCCCGAATGGCCTCGAGCATCCGCACGAAGACGTCACCCGTCAGATCCTCGGCCGCCTCGCTGTCACCAGTGCGGTGGTAGATATATTTGTAGATTCGCCCTGCGTAAGCATCATAAATCTCCGAGAGGGCTTCCGGCTCCAGCATCTCGGCGCGCTGACGCAGGGCTGCCTCATCCACGTGCATCCCCATCTGGCTCGATACTCATGACGATGTAGCCCTGGCGTTCGATACGGCTCCCGGGCGCGTTGTGGCGGGCCTGATTCGCTGCCCACCGCGCCTTCGCGGCTGGCCGGGCGGCCAGGCCTGGCCGCCCGAGCTGTCCCGTTCGCCGCCAGGCGACTGTTGGATACCCCCCACGAGCGCGCTGCCCGGTGCGCCGCAGGGTGATTACCGGCTGGCCCGCCAGCGCGGGCTGCCCGGGGCGGTGAATCGGCTGGTAGCCGCTGGCCACGACACCGCCAGCCGGCCCGTAATCAACCGCGCGATCTAGGACGGCTGGCGGCTACGCCGGGCGTCTGCGTTGAAGTGGCGGTTTCGCTGGCCGTTGGCAGCGCCAGCGGGGTGGTCGTCACGCTGGGTGAGGGCGTGAGCGTCTCGGTGGCCGTCGGGGTGGCCGTTGATGTACCGGTGGCAGTGCGGAGCGGTGTGGCCGTGGCCGTCGGCGTGCTGGTGGGATGACAGCGACCGTTGGTGGTCAGGATCAGCCGATAGGGCGCTAGCGGGCTGCCATAGACTGTCGGGTAGGCGGTAAACACGCGCACTACCATCGTCTGCGTGGCTCCCTGCACCCAGGTAACGACCTCAGGCTGATCGCCAGCCGAGTAGCCCGTTACCGCCATGTCGGCGATGGGGCACTGATTGCGGCTCTTGTCGACCGGATTCAGAATCTCCAGGTCGTAGTCCTGACCCTTGGGCGGTATGAGGGTCACGGTGTAGGTCGCCCCGGCGCACAGCGGATAGGCCGTCTCGAAGTAGTCTTCGTCAGATCCCGGATAGATGGTGCCCAGAATCTGCAGGCCAACGCTGATTCGGCACTTGTCGCCCGACACGCGACAGGTGTCATTCGGCTCGCAGCGGTCCACATACGGCAGGGGCGTGCGGGTGACCGTAGGTGTCAGGGTGGGGGTGGCTGTAGCCCCGAGCGTTGGGGTCGGCGTGGGAGTGGGCTCGAACTCCACAACCGAGAGCTCATAGCTCGCGTTCTCGGAGTGCGATCCCCAGTTATCTACGGTGATCATGGCCCGCGCGTCCTCGACCGCCTGGAACACAACCTCCGACTCGTAGGTCAGCGCTGCGCGGTCATCGTTCCAGCAACCGGCCGGAAAGCAAGGTGTTGAGTTGGACAGGTCACCCACGGCCAGCACGGTGTCCACGCCGGGTGCCAGGTTGCGCGTGGCCACCCGATACCAGCGGCCCTTCTTGACCCGGAACCAGGCCAGGTCGATGTCCCCCCGTGGGCAGAAGTTGTGCTTGCGGCTGGCCCCCTCGGCGCTGAAGGAGACGAAGATCTCTTTGGCATATGGACGCGGGTAGTCCGGTTCATGCTCGTCGGGCTGACAGGTGACTCCGAAGCCGCCGGTTGGCCGGGCCGGCACGGCCAGTGGGGTATTGGTCGCAGCCGGTGACTCGCCCTCCTCAGCAGTGGGTGCGCTCGTGCCCTCGCCAGCGGGTGGTGTGCCGGTCGGGACTGGTACCGTAGGCAGGAATAGCGTGGGCGTGGCCGTGGCGGTAGGCAGAGGTTCCTGAAGCCAGGCACGCGTGGCCACCTGGCTGCCATCTTGCGAGCGTGCCACAAGGTTCCAGTCTGGACCTGTTGGTACATCAGCCGGCAGCTGGATGGGCTGGTAGAACGTACCGTCCTGTCCGGCTGCGACGGAGGCCAGCCGCACCGGCGGCTGATTGCCGCTCGCTTGCTCAACCAGTAGCTGAACTTCCTGTCCAGGCACCCAGGAGCGGCCAGTCACTGTGACCCAGGGAGCCGTGGACAGATCGACTTCCAGCTCTGCTGCCGGCACCGGCGGCTGGGGCATTACGATGGCCTGCCGAGCCTCCAGAATCGAGCCGCCGTCGGTGAGGCGTCCGAACACGCGGACGCTGACTCCGGCCCTCAGCTCAGCGGCGTCGAGTCGCTTGCCGCTGGCGCTGGCGATGGCGGTCGTCGGCAGAAGGCGAACGCTGCCGACAGTACCAGCCGGAACGTCCAGTAGCAGCAGCTCACCACTGCGCTCGCTGATACGGCCGGCAATCTCAACCTCATCAGGGTCAATGACCAGTCGTTCATTGCCTGTTGGCCCATCCCGGCAGGTGGCGCAGTCGGCGGCTTGGGGCGAATAGGTTTGCACCTTGACGACGGTAGCCGCATCGACAGCGCTGACCAAGGCCCGCACCGGTCGACCGGACTCATCGGACGTCGTCTGGCTGGGGTGGAAGACGTAGAAGCGGTCGGCGGTCCTGGCGAGCAGACGCTGACAGGTGGTCTGGCCATCGACCTCGGCGGCGGGCAGGCGGTTGACATAAAGGACCACCCGCGGCAGGCGACCGCCATCGCACATGTCGTGAACGGCGTGCACCTGGCCCACCCAGGCCAGGCCAGTGCCCAACAGCAGCACTGCTGCAACCAGGGCCAGCGCTGCCCGTCGTTGTTCGACGGGCGTGAGGGGTTGGCGTGGCGCAAAGAGCCGACTCTCCCGGGCCGCTGCCAGGGCGGCGTCGAGAGCCGGGTAGCGCACTCGCCAGCGAGTTGGTGGTTCGCGGGTAGCCAGCAGGTTGGCGAGTCCGCGCCAGCTGATCCGAACAGCTACCGCCGCCAGGGCGATCGCGGCCAGAACTAGCAGTCTGGGCAACCAGGGCCCGCTGCCCAGAAGTTCCGTGGCCGCGCCCAGGCCGCGTCCCCGAGGGCCGCCCGAGCTGGCCAGGCGCCGCCCGGCCGCAATAGCCAGGGGTGAGGCCATGAACAGTCCGGCCGTGTAAAGCGCAAACAGGCCGATCATCACCAGGTAGCGAAGCCGTGGCTGGGCCACATCCCCCAGGATGCGCTCGGCGAGCCTTACCAGGAACAGAGCGATGAGGGCTACGACCCCCAACAGCAGGGACAGCGCAATCAGGATCAGGGGACTCGCCAGCAACACCTTGAGCAACAGCAGGCCAACATCGAGGGCGCCCACCTTCAGATTGTTTAGGCTGCCAGCCGGTGCTACGTCCGAGATACCGAAGGGACCGAAGTAGGACCTGAGATAGAGCCAGCCCCAAATCAACGGCAGGCCCAGGCCACCCAGCATCGCTCCGAGGGTGGCGGCCACTCCGAGCCGGGGCCAGCCCGAGGCCAGCCCCGCAGAGCTCCAGCGTGGTAGGGTGGAAGGAGCCCCTAGCGGCCGGCCCGCCCCCAGAGCCGGGCGAGCGGGCCGGGCCTCTCGGAGCGAACGTCGTGGTGCTGCTTCTGGTTCGTCCCGAACGGCGTGCTCCAGGTTGGTGGCGTCCAGATCGGCGCCCGTCAGATCGGCCCCGGTGATGTCCGCCCAGCCAAGGTTGGCCCGCGCCAGGTCGGCCTGACGCAGGTTAGCGCCTCGTAGGATAGACCAACGGGCGTCGGCTCGCCGCAGTACCGTGGAATGCAGGTCGGCGCCTTCGAGTATGGCCCACCGCAGGTCGGCCGATGTCAGGTCAGCCCGACTGAGGTTGACGTTGCGCAGGTCCAGTCGGCTGAGGTCGGCGCCGGAGAGGTCCAGCCCCGACAGGTCGGCCGGCCCATTGCCTGTTGCCAAGCGCGCGACGATCTCATCTCTAGACAGAGCCATGCCATTCACACTCTTTCGAGGGACTCTCCGAGCCGCGGGTGCCCAGCCGGCACCGATTATAGCCCACCGGACCGATGGACGGCAGGCAGACAGTCGGACGCCGGTAGCACCGGGGCCGGCCAGGCAACAGGCTGCTCGCCTCGAGTGAGCTTCGGCTGAGACCCAGTTGAGGAGTAGCTGAGTCTGGCCCGTGGGACTTACCCCGAGAACCGCCTGGCGCCCGGTTTGCCGAAGCCGGGGCTGACCGCAAGGATCGCCCTGTGCCTGGCGTTGCAGGGCCTGAGATGACCGCGAGGACCGCCCCGGACCCGGACTGTCCCAGCAAGGATGACCGCGGCCGATGAGCGCCCAGCTAAGCCGATGCCGATCGGCTGCTGGCGCGCGTAGTGGCGCGACGTGAGTGGCTCGGGGGCGCCTCTTCGGCCAGCTCCGACCTGGTGACCAGAAGCGGCCGCGCCTCGCCCCGGATCGTTTCCCCACGTATGACGCACCGGCTTACATCGCGCCGCGAGGGGATCTCAAACATGACGTCGAGAAGCGCCGATTCCAGGATGGTGCGCAAGCCGCGGGCCCCGACGCTCGTCGCCATAGCCCGCTCCGCCACCGCTTCCAGGGCATCTTCGGTGAACTCGAGCTCTACACCGTCGATCTCGAACAGTCGCTGGAACTGGCGCAGGAGGGCGTTCTTGGGCTCGACGAGTATCCGGATCAGGTCTTGCCTGGAGAGTGGATCGACGCTCACGATCACTGGCAGCCGGCCGACGAACTCCGGGATCAAGCCGAACTCGAGCAGATCGTCGGCTAACACGTGGCGGAGCACTTCCGTACTGTCGACCGGTTCGGTCTGGGGGCCGGTGACGAAGCCCAATAGTCCACGGCTGCCGATGCGCCGCCGCACGATGGCATCCAGGCCCTGGAAAGCACCGCCGCAGATGAAGAGAATGTCGGTGGTGTTGAGCGGGATGAACTCCTGATGCGGGTGCTTGCGGCCGCCTTGCGGTGGCACGTGGGCCACTGTGCCTTCCAGAATCTTCAGCAGCGCCTGCTGCACTCCCTCTCCCGACACGTCTCTGGTGATCGACGGATTGTCCCCCGATTTGCGCGCTACCTTGTCGATCTCGTCGATGTAGACGATGCCCTTGGCCGCCCGGTCCAGGTTACCGTCGGCTGCCTGGATCAGGCGCAGAAGGATGTTCTCCACGTCCTCGCCAACGTAGCCGGCCTCCGTCAGGGCGGTGGCGTCGGCGATGGTGAAGGGGACATCGAGCATGCGGGCCAGCGTCTGGGCGAGCAAAGTCTTCCCGCAACCCGTTGGTCCGATTAGCAGGATGTTGGACTTCTGGACCTCGACGCCATGGCGGGGGGTGGGCGTGCGGATGCGCTTGTAGTGATTGTAGACGGCAACCGCCAGGACGCGCTTGGCCCTCTCCTGGCCAATTACATAGTCGTCGAGGTACTTGTGGATCTGCTCCGGCGTCGGGATGCGCGGTGTGAACGGCTCCTCGGCCGCCAGGTGCAGCGCCTCGTGATCAAGGATCTCCTTGCACAGCTCCACGCAGGCGTCACAGATGAACACCGAGCCCGGTCCGGCAATTAGCCGGTTGACCTCTTCCTGGTCCTTGTTGCAGAAGGAACAGCTGTGGCTGATGTGCCTACTGGACTTCACCATTGGCCTCTCCGGGTTTCTCGCCAGCGCCGGTTGGCTCCTGGGCCTCGGAGGCCACCTCGGGCGGCCCTGGCAGGACCTCGTCGATCAGCCCGTACTCAACCGCTTCGGTCGGCGTCAGGTAGCGGTCGCGTTGGAAGTCGGCCTCAATCCGCTCCAGTGGCTGGCCAGTGTGATAGGCCAGGATCTGGTAGATTTTGCGGTTCATGCGTAGAAGTTCGCGCGCCTGTATCTCAACATCTTGCGCATAACCCCGACTCCCACCACCGGCAGGGTGCATGTGTAGCGTGGCGTTGGGTAGCGAGGCGCGCTTGCCTTTGGTGCCGGCCGCCAGGAGAACCGTGGCCAGCGATGCGGTAGACCCCACGGCGATAGTCTGCACGTTAGCGCGAACCAGCTGCATCGTGTCGTAGATAGCCAGACCAGGGTAGATCAGCCCACCCGGCGAGTTGATGTACAGGTGGATGTCCTTTGTGGGATCCTCCCGGTCCAGATACAGCATCTGTGCCACCACCAGGTTCGACACGTGATCATCGATCGGTGTGCCCAGGAAGATGATCCGCTCGCGCAGCAACAAGCTGAATATGTCGTACGCTCTCTCGCCCCGTCCAGTAGTCTCGATGACCATGGGTATGATGGCTGCTGGTCGATCGTCCTGACTCATCGTTGTTCCTCTCGTCACATCGGTCACACGTCTGCTGCCTGGCCTTCGCCGGCGTCCGTCGAGGCGGTGGCGGTGGGCGCCTCAGCCGCGGCCTGGTCGTGGCCAGCGTCGCCTGCGGCGGCCATGGCCAGCGTGTCAGCACCCACCTGACCTTCGCCAGCTTCGGTGGCGGCTGGTCCTTCCCCTCCTGCCTCTGACGCTACGTCCTCTGGCTGCTGTGGGTGGCCGGCCTCGTCAATAGCGCCGGTGGCTATGGCGAGGAGCCGGTCGAAGGTACGACTGGTGCGCATTCGAGCGGCGAGGTCTCGCCGTTCGGACCTTTTGAGAGTAATGCGCCGCCCAGAATCCCGGGCCAGCTCACCAATCCGCTTCAGCTCTTCGTCCACCTCACGTTCATCGACCTGGATGCCCTCGGCGGCGGCAAAAGCACTCAGCACCAGAGCCCGCTCAAGGCGCCGTCGGGCCTGGGGCTCGATCTCATCCCAGAGGGCATCCTCGTCCTTCTGCGAGAGCTCGAGCCACCGCTCGAAAGTGAAGCCCTGGCGCTCGACGCGCTGCTGCAGATCGGCGATGATCTCGGCCACCTCGGCATCCAGCAGCTCCGGCGGATACTCCACTTTGGCCTGGGCTACGAGGGCATCGAGTACGGTTTCCAGGTACCGGTCGCGGCTTGCCAGCTCATTACGTTGGGCCAGCTGACTGCGGACCCGCTCCCGTAGCTCGGCCAGCGAACCGACACCCGATACCTCGCGGGCCAGGTCGTCATCGAGCTCCGGCTGCACCAGCGTGGAAACGGCGACCACCTGGGCCTCGAAGCTGACCTCCTGACCTTGCAGGTCAGTGCGCGACCAGAATTCAGGGTAGCGTAGCTGAAAGGATGGCGCGTCGCCCGGAGCAACGCCCACCAAGTGGTCAACGATGGCCGCTGGCAGCCCGGCCGCTGTCGCCCCGTCGGTGGTCAAGGTAAGCTCCAGGTCTTCGGCCTCAAACACCATTTCCTCGCCCCAATGGCCCTTCAGGCTGAGCGTCAACGTGTCGCCAATCGCTGCCGGGCGCTCGGCGGGAGCACGGTAAGCCATGTCCTTGCGCCATGCATTGAGAACCTGGTCGATATCCTCGTCGGTGACGGGTTCGATCTCCGGGCCAGGTACGCGCAGCGACCGGTAGTCGCCCAGGTCGACCCTCGGCTTGAGTGGTACGTCCAGCTCCAGAGTGAGCGGCGATTCGGCCACGTTGCGCACTCCGACTGGGGCTACCGGCTCAAGCTTTTCGTTGCTCAGCGCTTCCTTGACCACCTGGCGTGTAAGCCGCTCGACCGCTGCTTTGCGCAACGTCTCCTCGTCCACCTGCTCGAGGACCAGGCGCAGCGGAATGTGCCCTGGCCGATAGCCGCGGATCTTCAACCGTCGGCCGTACTCCTGTGCCACGTCCGTCATGGCCGCCTCGAGACGGCCGTCTGGCACCACGACGGTAAGCCGTGTGCGGCAGTGTTCGAGAGGCTCAACGGAGATCTTGAGGTCAGTCACAGTCCAATCGGCTTTCGCGGCCCGAGAGCCGCAATGGCGTTGTCGATGGGGAAGGGGGGACTCGAACCCCCACGGGACTTCCCACATGCTCCTAAGGCATGCGCGTCTGCCAATTCCGCCACTTCCCCGTTGTTCAGCGGCCGAATTATAGCCCAGGCCGTCCGCCCCGGCGCCATGGACCCCTACCGGTTGCGGCGACCGGCGTAAGCCCAGTACTGCTCCGACGGGTAATAGTGGTCCGAGCATGCCGCTCGGAGGTACTGCTCCTGGTAGCGCCGAATCTCCTCCCGTATTGACTCGGCATCCAGCAGGGCGTAGTCAGCGATCGCGCGGATGGTCACCCCACAGACCGGGCAGATGATGACTTGATCGAGCAGGCGTCGCCAGTCCGCGTTTCGTTCGCGCCAGGCCTCGATCTCCGGCGTCGCCCCGGGGTTCTCCGGGAAGAAGACTATGGCGACGGGCTCCATGCTGTAACGGGCGGAATCAGTTGGCACGGCAGAGGCCGGGTTCAGTCTCCCGACTCAGCGTTGATCACAACGCTGACGCCGTCGGCCTGCGATTCGAAAAGCAGGAGCGCGCTGCGACGGTAACCCTGGCGGGCGCTCTGGGCACTTAGTTCAGTGCGGTGTGCGAAGAGCAGGGCGCCGTCAAGCTCCTCCGGCTGTGTCCAGCCTGCCTCGACCATGTGTTTCCTGAACCAGTCACGGGCATCGTCGGCGTCCAGGTCAGCGATGAAGTATTCAGCTTGCGCTGCGCCATCCTCGGCCGCCGGAGTAAAGGTCACCAGCTTGGCACCTGCCGGCACCACGACACCTGGCATCTTGGCACTGGGGACCGGGCTAAGGGGTTGAGGCGTGGCGGTCGGCAAGAGACGGGGCACGGGGCTGGGCGGGGGGGAGGTAGGCGTCGGCTCCGGGGTGGGTGTGGGAGTGGGGCGTCCAGCACAGCCGGCTACCAGGCATAGGGCGACCAGACCCATCACAACGGGCGAGCGAGCGGGCATGCGATTATCTCCTCGACGATTACCAGGTCCGGCTCGCAGCCGGGCCGTTCGTTGCGAGCGGCCATCGCCTATCAGGGCCTCACGTTCCGGACCAGGACTGTGGCAAGCTTAGCGCCCATGGCGGCGGTGTCAAGCGCCGGCACCGGACGTCGTTCTGGGGGAAATGGCAGCCATGGTTTCTGAAGAAGACGGAGTTTGCGCAGCGAAACCGCTGGACCGCGCCTTCTACCGGCGCGCCGCGGTGGAGGTGGCCCCTGACCTGCTAGGCACCTACCTGGTCCACTGTCGGGCGGAGAAGCGCCAGGTGGTGCGCATCGTCGAGACTGAGGCGTACGTAGGCGCTCACGATCTCGCCTGCCACGCCTCGCGAGGGCGCACGCGCCGCACCGCAGTGATGTTTGGCCCACCGGGCTACGCCTACGTCTACCTGATCTACGGCATGTACTACATGCTGAATGTGGTGACTTCTGCCGTGGATGATCCGCAGGCGGTGCTCATTCGGGCGGCGGAGCCCGTGTTCGGCGTCGAGGAGAGCACCGGCGGTCCGGGGCGGCTGACACGCGCTCTGGGCATCGATCTGCGTCACAACGGGATCGACCTGTGCGGCCCAGACTTGTTCTTGGCCCGCGGCTCGAAGCCGGCCAGGGTGGCCGTCTCGCAACGGGTAGGGGTGGACTACGCTGGCCCGTGGGCCGAGGAGCCCTTGCGCTTCTACGATCCTGACTCGCCCTTCGTCAGTCGCTAGCTCTGGTCAGCCAACTGCGCTTGCCAAAGCCGGCCGGGGCGTTGAGGCTGGGCTGTCGACCGGCCTCCAACGTGTTGTTCTGTGACTGGCCTGCCGGCGGGCCGGTCGGCCGCACTTCAGCAGTGTGCTAGGATTGGGTTGGCCAGTGGAGGGCTGAGGGCAGAGCAACGTGGGGTGAGGCCATGGACGTCGCTGAGCTAATAGCCGACCTTTCGCGCCCCGAGGCGTATGCCCATCCGGTGGCCGATGTCGAGGTTGTTCAAACTCACATCTCGGTGGTCTTTCTGGCTGGCGCCCGGGCTTACAAAGTCAAGAAACCGGTCGATCTAGGCTTTCTTGACTTCACCACCCTGGACCGGCGCCGGCAGTTCTGCCAGGCTGAGGTGGAGCTGAATAGCCGTGGTGCGCCTGACGTGTACTTAGGTGTAATGCCGGTCACGCTGCGCGATGGTCGGGCGGTTTTCGGTGGCGCCGGCGAGACGGTAGACTACGCGGTGGTGATGCGCCGCTTGTCGAACGACCGGACGCTGGCGCATCTCCTGGCGCAGGGCGCGGTTGAAGAGGGTACCGTGGCTCGACTAGGGGCGCGAATCGCGCTCTTCCACCGCATGGCAGCCGGTGGGCCGACGGTGTCGCCATACGGTGACTGGCCGGGGGTGGCCGGCAACGTGCGGGAGAACTTCGAGCAGCTCCGGCCTTATGTCAGCCGCTCAATAAGCCCGGGTGTATACGATCGCCTGCTGGGTCTAAGCGAAACCGCCCTGGCCGAATGGCGACCGCTGATCGAGGCGCGCGCCCGCTCCGGCATGACCCGTGACACCCACGGCGACCTGCACCTGGAACACGTCTACTGGCTGCCTGGCCACGCTCAGGAGTTCCTGCTAGTCGACTGCATCGAGTTCAATGAGCGATTTCGCTACGCTGACCCGGTGGCCGATCTGGCCTTTCTGGTGATGGACCTGAAAGCCCATGGCCATCCCGATCTGGCCCGCTGCCTGGCCGATGCCTATTTCGAGTCGGCCCAGGATCCGGAGGGGCGGTCGCTGTTGCCGTTCTACACTGCTTACCGGGCTGTGGTGCGCGGCAAGGTGGCCAGCTTCAGCCTGGACCAGCCGACTATCGAGGCTGAAGCCAAGGCCCGGGCGCTGGGCGAGGCCCGGCGGCGTTTCGTCTTGGCCTTGGGCGAACTCGCGCCGCCACCGCACAAGCCGTGTCTGGTGCTCGTGGCAGGCCTGCCTGGCACCGGCAAGACGGCGGTGGCCGAGGGACTGGTGAGGTCTGAGGGCTTCGTTCGCGTGGCTTCGGACCTGGAGCGCAAGCGTCTGGCCGGCGTGCCACCCGGTCAGGAGGCGTTGGTGCGTCTGGATGAGGGCGGCTACACCTCGGCCGCTGGGGCACGCACCTATGAGGCCTGTCTGGAGCGGGCAGCCGCTCATCTGGCCGAAGGTCATCGGGTGGTGGTTGATGCCACTTTTCGCGAGCGGAAGTGGCGGCAACGTTTTGCATCGCTGGCTCGCGACTGGTCGGTGCCCTGGCTGCTCATGGTCTGCCAGCTTCCGGCCGATGTGGTGCGAGCGCGATTGGCGGCCCGTGCGCTGAGCGGGGGCGATGCCTCGGACGCCGACTGGTCTGTCTATCAGAAGCTGGCTTCCAGCTGGGAACCACCAACGGCCGAAGAAGTGCCCTCCTGCCGACTGCTCGACACCAGCGCTGATCTGGCAACAGTGGTCAGCCAGGCGCGGCAGCTGGTGGATGCGATGCTGAGACTGGTTTGACCGCCCCGCGACGCATGCCCTACGTGCTCTTGCCTCACACCGCTGACTTGCGGGCCCGGATCGAGGGTGGCGACCTGTCCGAGCTGTACGGAGCGGCCGTTGACCTGGTCCGCGACACTCTGGTGGGCGAGAGCCTGGTCCGAGCCGTCGAGAAGCGCAGGCTCGACCTGGCGCCAGACCTGGCGGCCGAGGAGCGTCTGTTCCGGTTTGTGCGTGAACTACTATATCTGTTCGACGCCGAGGGTTTCGTGCCGGCGCGGCTGGATGACGTCCAGGCGCTGACGGTCTGGGGCGAGCCGTACGATTCCAGCCGCCACCGACTGGAGCATCAGGTGAAAGCAGTCACCCGACACGGTTTCGTCTTTGAGGCCAGACCAGAAGGGTTCGGGGCTGAGTTGCTGTTTGATCTGTAAGCCGGGGCGGTGGCGGGTAGTTTGTTGGCGAGGTGATGAGCTATGAAGACGATCCAATTTGGCGCTTACCGGGCTGAGCAAATCGATCGCTATCGCTGGCGAGTGCCGCGTCAGGGCAAGATGCGGACCGAGGGTTTGGTGTTCGCCGGTGAGGGAATGATGGAGGACCTGATCGCCGATCAGGCTGTGGTGCAGGTGGCTAACGTGGCCCACCTGCCGGGCATAGTGGGGCCGGCCATGGCCATGCCGGATATCCACTGGGGCTACGGATTTCCGATCGGCGGCGTGGCCGCTTTTGACCTCCAGGAAGGCATCGTCTCGCCAGGGGGCGTCGGTTACGACATCAATTGCGGCGTGCGGCTGCTGGTGACCCCGCTGAGTATTGATGAAGTGCGGCCACGGCTCGAGGCGCTGGTCGACCGGCTATACGAGTGCATTCCCTCGGGACTCGGGTCTTCGCGGCCTGACTTCCGCCTTGGCGAGGCCGATCTTGATGAGGTGTTGTTGCGGGGGGCCGAGTGGGCCGTTGGCCGGGGCTACGGCACCAGGGATGATCTGGCGGTGATCGAGAGTGGTGGCCGAATCAGTGGCGCCGATCCAGGTCACGTCTCGACCAAGGCTCGCAAGCGAGGCCGTGACCAGCTGGGGACTGTTGGCTCGGGCAATCACTTCGTCGAGGTCGGTTACGTGGCCGAGACATATGATCGACAGGCGGCCGAGCAGCTGGGCCTGGTGCCAGGTCAGATGACGATCTTCATCCATACTGGTTCGCGGGGCCTGGGCCACCAGGTTTGTGATGACTTCATCGACGTTATGCTTGAAGCCAGCCGCCGCTACAGGATTGAACTTCCGGACAAGCAGCTCTGCTGTGCGCCGCTCGGCAGCCGCGAGGCCAATGCCTACCTGGGAGCCATGGCGGCGGCGGCGAACTTCGCTTTCGCCAATCGGCAGGTGATGACCCACTACGTGCGCCAGGCGCTGGCCAAGGTGATGGGCCGTGGGGTTGCCGAGGGGACCCGCCTGGTCTATGACGTGGCTCATAACATCGCCAAGATCGAGGTCCACCATGTGGACGGCCGGGAGCGGAAGCTTTGCGTCCACCGCAAGGGCGCCACGCGGGCCTTCCCGCCGGGCCACGCCGAGTTGCCCAAGCGCTATCGGGAGATCGGCCAGCCCGTCTTGATTCCCGGGGACATGGGGCGCCGCAGTTACGTACTCGTGGGTACGGCGCAGGCTTACGGCGAGACGTTTGGCTCGACGTGCCACGGCGCTGGGCGCGTGCTCTCGCGCCACCAGGCGAAGAAGGTGGCGCGACCACGGAACGTGCCGGCTGAGCTGGCGGCGCAAGGCATTCTATTGCGCGCCGCCAGCCGAGCGACGGTGGATGAGGAGATTCCGGAAGCCTACAAGGACGTGACCGAGGTCGTAGACGTGGTCGATGGCGCCGGGATCGGCCGCAAGGTGGTACAGTTGCGGCCGGTAGGGGTGATAAAGGGCTAGCGGAGGGGCCTGGGCTACGGAAGGCCGCTGGCACGGGCGCAGGGTGGCGCAGCTAAGGCCGGTGGGGGTGATCAAGGGCTAGTGGAGGGGCCTGGGCGCCCGCAAGTGGCAGTTGACCCGGTCGGGTGGTTCCGTTGGCCAATGGCCAGCGGCGAGTGAGCGGGCCGGATCTCTGCCGAGGATCGGCTAATGCCGAATGTGGTGATGGCCAATGGTTGAATACAGGGACTACTACGAGATACTGGGTGTCTCTAGGAATGCCGACGAGAAGGAGATCCGCCGCGCCTACCGGAAGCTGGCCCGGCGCTACCACCCGGATGTCAATCCGGGCGATGCCGAGGCAGCCGAGAAGTTCAAGGCCATCAATGAGGCTTACGAGGTCCTCAGTGATCCGGACAAGCGCAGCAAGTACGACCGGTTTGGGCAGGCCTGGCAACGTTACCAACAGGCGGGGGCGCCAGGTGGCTTCGACTGGGGGCCCTGGGCACAAGCAGCCGGAGCACCGGGCGTGCAGTATTCGTACACCACGGTCGACGATTTGGAGGAGCTGTTCGGCAGCGCCGGCTTTTCGGACTTCTTTGAGACCCTCTTCGGGCGTGTCACGGGCGGTCGGCGGACCAGGACCAGCGCGCCACCGCGTCGTGGCAGCGACGTTCGGCAGCCGCTAACGGTGAGTCTGCGCGAGGCCTACACCGGCACGACCCGGATCCTGACCAAGGATGGACGTCGGCTGGAGGTTCGCATCCCACCGGGTGTGCGTTCAGGTTCCAAGATCCGTTTGGCTGGCGAGGGCGGCCAGGGCCCTGGGGGCGGCGCAGCCGGGGATCTCTATCTCGTGGTTGAAGTTGAGCCCGACCCGCGCTTTGAGCGACTTGGTGACGATCTGCACACCAAGGTTGCTGTGCCTCTGGTGACAGCGGTGCTGGGTGGCGAAGTGCCGGTGCAGACCCTTGGCGGGCCGATACGCCTCAAGATACCGCCGGGCACTCAGAACGGCCGCCGCATCCGGGTGCGGGGCAAGGGTATGCCCAAGCTAAAGAACCCCGTCGAGTACGGAGATTTGGTCGTCACCGTCGATGTGCGACTGCCGACCGAGCTCCGGCCTGAGGAGCGGGAGCTGTTCGAGAAACTTCGGGCCTTGCGCGGCGAACAGTAGCCGCGTTGCCGTACCGGTCGGCTGGAGACTGTGCGCTCAGCTGGGTCTGGGTCAGGGGCGGGCCGGCTATGGAATGCCGGTCATAGGATTGTCCGACCACCTGGTGTCGCCCGCCAGGGCACCAAGAACCGCGGCTCGGTCAGAGATCAGCCCGGAGCGAGCAGCTGCGGCATTTCTGTGAACTGGGTCAAAGGTCGGCCCGAAGCGAGCAGCTAAGGCATTCCTGTGAACTCGGTCTGGGGCCAGCCCTCGGCGCCGATGAGCGGCACAAAGCGAACCCCGCCGAGATTCTCCTCGCGGAACTCGTCCGGCGCAGCGCGCCGGACGCGAATCAGGTCCTGCCACAAAGCTTGATCGCCCACCGGGACCACCAACCGGCCGCCGACGACGAGCTGCTGCTTGAGGGACAGGGGCACGGCAGGGGCGGCAGCAGAAACCATGATGGCGTCGAAAGGTGCCTCTTCTGGCCAGCCCAGGCTGCCGTCGCCCAGATGGACGTGCACATTGGTGAAGCCCAGCGCCGCCATATTGGCCCGCGCCATGGGCACCAGCTCGGGCTGCCGCTCGACGGTGTGGACCTCGCGAACGATGCACCCCAGAATGGCCGCCGCATAACCCGTACCGGTGCCGACCTCCAGCACTCGGTCACTGGGGCTGAGCTCCAGGGCCTCGACCATCATCGCCACGCAGTAGGGTTGGGAGATGGTCTGACCCGCGGCGATGGGCAGGGGACTGTCGCGGTAGGCCATCTCGACCAGCTCGGGTGAGACGAAAGCCTCGCGCGGTACCTGGCGAAAGGCGGCCAGCACCGAAGGGTCGACTATGCCCCTTTCCTCGAGCTGCTCGCGTGTCATCCGCTGGCGTACAGCGGCGTAGTCCACCATGGGCCGGGCGGGAGTGATTATCGACCACAGCTGGTGGCCGCGCAAGACCAAGACTGGCGAGGCGGTGGACAGTCAGTCGAGCCGCAGCTGTGCCCTGAGTCCAGGCCGCCGACCCGGTCGGGCAACCGGGCGCCGGGTCCCAGGCTGCCGCCGCATGGGGTGTTGTCGCGCCACGAGTATAATTGGCGCTCCCGCAACTCCGATGGGGTTTGAGCCCATGACCATTGCCTACACCGCCGTCCCCTCGCTCGAGCACAACGACTTCATGCACCCCGAGAACAACAGCCGTGTGCCGGCAGTGATCTGCGGCCTGGAGCAGGCGGGCCTGCTGGCCGATATGCTGGAGGTCGCGGTCCAGCCGGCTGAACGAGAGCAGATCGCCCGCTGTCACGACGAGCGGCTCATCGATGCCCTGGAACAGCGAGTGGCCATGGGGCCGGCGATCATTGATCCGGCGCCGACCTATGTGACCCCAGCATCGTTCGAGGCGGCGCGGATGTCGGCTGGCGCGGCTATCGCTGGTCTGGCCGCGGTGCTGGACGGCCGGGCCACTGGCGGTGTGGCAGCGATCCGACCACCCGGCCACCACGCCGAACCGGAGCGAGCAATGGGCTTCTGCCTGTTCAACAATATCGCTATCGCGGCGCGTGAAGCGCAGGCACGTGGCGTGCGCAAGATTATGATCGTCGACTTTGACGTGCATCATGGCAACGGCACCCAACGCGCCTTTTACACCGATCCCAACGTGCTATTCGTCTCGAGCCACCAGTGGGGCATTTACCCCGGCACTGGGGCCGAGAGTGAGACCGGAGCCGAGGCGGGCAAAGGCACAACGGTCAACATACCTTTGCCCTCGGGCGCTGGCGATGAGGCGCTGGCCCGGATCGCCGACGAGCTCCTGGCCCCCCTGGCTGAGCGTTTCGCGCCCGAACTACTGCTGGTCAGCGCCGGGTTTGACGGTCATTTCCGTGATCCTCTGGCTGGCCTGCAGTTCTCTGGCTCGGGCTTCCATGGCATCAGCTCGGCCCTGGTTGAGCTGGCGCGCCGGCATACCGGCGGTCGCTTGTTCTTCGTGATGGAGGGCGGCTATGACCTGCCGGCGCTGGCCAATGGCATGGTCAACGTGGTGCGTGCCTTGCGTGGTGATGGCCCCGACGAGTCTCTGGGTCCGGCACCCTACCCCGAGCCGAGCATTGCTGAACTGATCCAGCGGCTGCGCGTTCGTCACGACCTGGACTGATGCCGGCGCAGCGCTGGCGCGGAGGCCGGGGCCGGGGCCCTCTGCATGCCCCAGCAGGCGCGGTAGTAGCCGGTCGAGGCGCGTGCTGGCCCGGAAGCTTCGCCGGCCTTTAGCTGGTCCTCATGAAGTCCTAAGGCAGCCGGGCGATCCTTTGGCCACAACAGCATCCTCCTCCTTGTGGCAATGAACCCGGTAGTCTGTGTCTGGGGCGGCGCGGAGTACCGGGTTCATTGCACGTTAGTCCGCGGCTGGTTGAGGTAGAATGGTAGTGCATTTGCGCTGGCCTCCACCCAGTCCGCTTCAGGAGGACCTGATGCTGAGTTCCGATACCCTGGCCCAGCTGTTCACCCTGGAGAGCCTGCTAAGCCTCCACGGCGCGGCAACTGCGTCTGTACTGGTGCCGAACGTTCTCGTCTACCTGGTCGGGCAGCGGTTCGTGCCCTACGCCAAATGGGTGTCTTTTGCCATCGCCGTTGCGCTGGCCTTTCTGGCAGCGGGCTTAGCCCCCGACGCCGGTGATGTCCGCTGGGTGGTGGCCGTCTTCAACGCCTTCCTGATCTTTGCGGCCGCTGTTGGTGTGAACGAGTCGCTGAGTCGTGTTGCCGAGCGCCGCTGGCAAGTCGCTGTGGCGCCAAAGCAGAGGGTGCCAGTTAGCTGGTATTGACATCTGCCGCAGGCACCGCAAGCAGGGGCGTCGGTCAGGAGATCGATGGGCGTGAGGGTGCGCACGGCTAAGGGCATAGTCCTCTGGGCTGACCGCGCGGCGCGGGTGCCGGCCCATGCGTGGTGGTTGGTCGTCGCCAGCTGGTATGGGCTGGTCTTCATGCTCTCGGCGGCACCGGGTCTGGACGCCACCTCGACCGAGAACCTGCTGGACATCATCGCGCTGGGCGATCTCAACGGCCTGGTGCGGCTGAGCGCCCACATGGGATTGTTCGGGGCTCTGGCGGTGTGGATCTATCTAGCAATCCGATACCGCACGGCCGAGCCCTCGGAGGCTTCCGATCCGGCTGACTGCATAACGTCGGCCAACTGCAACATCGGGCGAAGTGGCCTGGAGCGGGGGTCTCTGCCCGGCCACGCCAGGCGGTACGTTCGTTTCGGCACCGCAGTCCTCCTCAGCGGCCTCTTGGGCGTCAGCGACGAGCTGCACCAGGCATTCGTGCCTGGTCGTCACGGCCGCCTGCAGGATGTCCTTTATGACGCTGTTGGCGCGGTGCTGGTGCTGACGATCACTCTGCGCGCCGTGCGCTGGGCACGTGGGGTGCTGGAGGCAGCTCAGACGGGGAAGGACGGCTCGCGGGATACGAGGGCACGGACATGAATCGTGAACTTGGCAACCTCTTGATTATCGCGGGTGCGATGCTGGTGTTTCTGGGCGTCTGGTTGAGAGTTGGACCGGCCTGGCCAGTATTCGGTCGATTGCCGGGTGACGTAGTCGTCCATCGTGGCCCGGTAGTGGTCGTCATTCCCGTGACCTCGATGATTCTGCTGAGCGTGCTACTGACGCTCATCGTTCGCTGGCTAGGGCGGAGGCCTTGAGCCGTTCGGGATGTTCCCAAGGCGCGTCGGGACTACTATATGTTCTCCGGTCTGACCTGGCGGTTACACAGCAATAGGGAGGGCTGACATGAGGCCATCGGGACGCGCGTGGTTTGGAGGAGCCTGGCTCAGGGGGGTGCTCTATCTGGCGGTGCTCCTGGCAGCGGCTTTTGGTGTGATTCAGGCCGGGCGGTGGGCAAAGACCTCGCTGCCGCAACTACCGGCTGTAGCTGAATTCCGGCGCCAGGTGTCTCTGCCGGGCTATCCGTCCGCCGAGCGGCAATACCCTTCCGCGCAGGAGTGTGCTCGCTGCCATCCTGACCAGGTCGAGGCCTGGCGCCTGACAGCCCACGCCCGGGCGGCAGAGAACCCGCTCGCTCATGCCAGCATCTGCGGCCGCTGTCACTCGCCGCTGGGCACGCAACGCGATGCGGAGCACCTGCTCAAGCTATCCGATCAGGTGCCGCAGCCGGGGATGCCGCAGGCCGCCGCCGAGGGCATCAGCTGCATCAGTTGCCATGCTCCGGCCAGGATTCCCGAAGCCCAGGTGCTCACCTTCCTGCCCACCTGGCCCAACTGGCGCGTGACCGATCTGGCGCTGGAGACAATGCCTTTCGACGTGGCGCTGGGTACGTTTGGCCAGGGGAGTCTGGCTGATCCGCTGCCGGTAGCCAACTCTTCTCACCCCAGCCAGGTTGACCCTCGACTTAGCGAGTCGTCGCTGTGCGAACCTTGTCACAACGTGGTCGTCGAAAAGGAGCCGCTCACTGCCCATGCCGGTTTCGGTCAGGCGAAAGTCCGGCTGCTCACCACCTACGATGAGTGGCGAGAGGGTCCCTATGGTCAGAGTGGCAAGACATGCCAGTCGTGTCACATGCCACGCCAGACGAGCGACGGCCCGGCAGCCGTTGTCCCCGAGGGGGAGGAGTATGATCGCCCATTGCCGGCCCGTCCGCTAGCTGACCACACCATCATCGGGACGACGACCCTCTTCCCGGCCAGTGGACCGGTAGTTGACCAGCAGGAGGAACTCGTCCGAGCCCGGTTGGCTGGGGCGGCAGTCCTCACCCTCTCGACGCCGGATCGATTGCTGCCCGGCGAGCTGGCCACTATGGTGGTGACTGTCACCAACACCGGTGCCGGTCACCAGTTGCCGACCGGCTTCGCCTACTGGAGCGAGGCCTGGCTCGAGGTAACGGTGTCCGATGGGCGTGGCAAGCAGCTCTTCGCCTCCGGCGATGTTGATGCTGAGGAGTGGTTGCGCGACGAGTTCAATCCCCGCGTGCGTGCTGGCGAACTGCCCTACGACGAGTACCTGATGTCCTTTCGCGCCCGTCTGGTGAGCGTCGGGCCAAACAGATCACGTTGGCGCCAGCCGGACGGTACGCTGCGGATTCCTGAGGAGCTATTGCCGCGCAACCGCAATGGCACCCCGATCCTGAGCACCGCCGACTACGCTGTCGATCCGATCCTGGATGCGCTGTTCGACGGGTCTCCGCCCCGCCACATCGGCGACGCGTTACAGGAGGGCTACGTGTTGCGTTTCGCCGACGTAGTCCTGCGCTACGGTGTTCCACCTCTGGGCTCACGGCGGGCTGTCTATCCGCTGACGGTGGACGAAGACGCTCAGGGGCCGATTCGGGTGGTTGCTCGGGTCCTACTTCGCGCCTACTGGCCATGGATGCTCATGCAGCAAGAGGAGCTGCCCACGCCACGGCCCAAGCCGACAATCTACGAGGTAGCCCGTGCCGAGAGCGTGGTAGCGCTTGCCGGCTCGGTGCTCCCGGCGAGCCAGTGAAGATACTGGCGGAAGCGCGGGTTAGGGCACTGGCAGCGTGGCTCTTCCTGTGGGCCTGCTGTCTGACGCCCATGGCCTGCCGCCGAGCTGGGGAGGACATCGCCGGCGGGACTGTCCTGCCAGGACGCCCAGCCGTCGAGTCCGGGCAAGTGGGCCCGGGGGTGAGTGGCACTCGGCCGGCAGATGCCCAGAGTGTGGTCCGCCGCCCGGCAGACGGCAGGGCGGGGCTGGGACCCGTCGCACCGCCCGGTCGGCCAGCGACCCATAGTGCTTCCTCAGGGGTCACTCTGACCCTGGCTGAGGCCCGGCTGTCCGGTACGAGCACCGGGCCAGAGACGGTCCAGGTGGCGCTGGCCGGCGACGATGGCTCTCCTTGGCAGCTCGTGGGCCAGGTCGAGGTGCGCACCGGCCCCTGGTCCCTCTATCTTGTCGAGCGGAGCGGCAGGCCGTCATTTCCTCTGGCCGGCCGGACCCTCATCGTCAGCCGAACCAATGGCGCGGCGGTTCGCAGCCAGGCCTATCGCGTCCCGCAACTCAGGCTGCAATTCGACCGGCTGGCTGGCGACCTGAGGGGGCGCGTCGCGGGGGCCCAGGTGAAGACACTCGAGCTCGCACTGGCTTCCGTGGCCCCGTTGCAGGACAAGTGGTCGCAACCAACCGCGGGCCGGGTCGCACAGCCTGCCAGTCTATCTGCCTGGCGTGGTTCGGCACGCCTCGAAGGGGACGGCCAGTTCCGGCTGCGCATTACTCAACCCGGTGGGCTACAGGGCGCCCGCGCGATGACGTTGACGCTCGAGACCGGCGCTGGCCTGCGGATGGTCATCCATCGCCAGACTCCCTGGGTGCAGGGATGGCTCCCCGGGGGTGAGGTAGCCGGCGGCGGCGCGCCTCTGGCCCCGGTGCAAGTGAGCCTGCGCGGCCGGTCGGGTGAGCTACGGGGCCGTGCTCTGGGGCGCGCTGACGAACGCGGTCTGTTCCATGTACGTCTGCACGATGCCGCTGGCGAGTGGCTGGCGCCTCGGCCTGGTGACCGCCTGCTTGTGGAGGCCGGCGATCTGCCGTGGTCCGTTGGCGTGCCCCAGCTGGTGGTGCGGGCTGAGCCGGGCAGCGGTGTCGTAAGGGGCTTGGGTCCACCTGGTACCCAGGTGCAGCTTGTTGCCTGGTCGTGGCGGGAGCCCACGCCCGCCGGCACCCAGGCGGAGGCGGGTGCTTCCGGAGCCTGGAGCGCTGCGCTGCCTTGGGCAGCCGAGCCGGGCACAGCGTACTGCGCGGCAACGAAGACTGACCCCGGCGATAGCTGGCATTCGTGCGGGCGACTACCGCTACTGACGCTAGAGCCTGGTTCCAGCCGGTTGACTCTGGAAGCCGGGCCGGGCATCTCGGGCTCGCTAAGCTTGCTGCGAGCTGGGCAGGAGATGGCCCGAGCCTCGGTGCGCCAGGAATGGGACGACTCTGTCCGGACCAACTGGCTGGCCGGCGATGGCACAGCAGTGGCCGCCGCTTCAGGCGACCAGGTGCGGGGCCGGGTGAATGGCGTAGCGGTGGATTTCCGCCTGCCGCTCTTCGGTTCCGATCTCCACGAGCGCAGCATAGTTGGCCGAGTTGAGGGCGGGACGTCAGTTCTCATAGCAGTGGGAAGAGAAGTCGTCGACCAGCTGACGGCAGCCGACAGCGGCCACTTTCGCTGGCCGGTTGGCGCCTCTGCGGCGCGCCCCCTCGTCGAGCTCGACAAGGCTTGCCTGCGTCCGGCGGTGACGGCCTTTGTGCTAACAGGTGATGGTCACCGCGTGGGCCGTCGATTCGGCTGTGCCAGCCTCAGCGTGGACCTGGATCGGGCCGTGGTTCGTGGCCAGGCTGAACCGGGCCTGGTGCTGTCCTGGTCGGGGCCTTTGTCATCCGAAGCCGGGTGCGGCGACTTGGGGTCTCACCCGTCGCCGGCCGGGCGGACACCGGCCCTGGCAGGAGCGGTTACTGGCGGCTTACTGGTCGAGCGGACATTGACCCCGGCGGAAGGGGCCTCAGGCGCCCCCCCGGCTATCGAGGGTCTGTGTGCCCGGGTCCCGATCAGTGGCTCTTTTCAGCTTCGCCTGCCACCGCCCCTGGCGCCGGGTGCCCGTCGGATCCTGTGGGTGGGGCAAGAGCGGCTGGAGATCGTCGTGCCACCGCTAAGCGTCAATCTGGACACCACCACTGGCGTGGCGAAGGGCCGAGGCCCGGCTGGGGAGGTGGTCGAGCTGCGCGTCTACCTGGGCCGGCGGTCGCCCCCCGCGTCAGTAAGTGTCCCGTTGGACGATTCTGGCGGCTGGCAGGTCAACCTCCGTGGCGAGGTTGGGGACAGCCACACCTTCGACCCGGCTGCCATCCGCCGGCTCGAAATCCGCTGTCAGGATGGGGCGGGTATCGAGTACCGACGGAGCTGGCGGCCCCGAGAACCGACGCAGTTGGGCTAACAGGCGGGCGCCGCAGGTTGCACCGGACCGCCGGGGCTCCATGCAGGGCCCTGGTCACCGGTGCGCCGATCCTGCGGCGCCCGATCTGTCTATCCTCAGCTTAGCGCTTGCCCCAGAAAGACTCCGGCGGGCAGCCGATCCGGTAGGCGATGGCGCCGTAGATGGCGGCCAGGTCCTCGGGATCGGGGGTGTAGTAGTAATGGTCGGCGTCGGTAGCG
>FWPV01000818.1_pt1 | contig 93148 bp, 61 predicted proteins | sample 2228371 | NCBI WGS metagenome assembly FWPV01 (sample SAMEA103939776, study PRJEB20133) | metagenome
TTCCCATGGTCCACGTGGCCAATCGTACCCACATTCACATGCGGCTTGTCACGTACAAACTTCTCCTTGCCCATCATGGCCTCCCAAGAAAGCCCCTGGCGCCGCGTTGCGGCATGGCTGTCAGGATATCGCAGCCAGGCGTCTCCGCCTGGCCGTTATGATAAGGCCGCACACGCGGCTGTCATGCTGGAGCCTACGACCGGGGTCGAACCGGTGACCTTGTCCTTACCAAGGACACGCTCTGCCGACTGAGCTACGTAGGCGGATTGTGGTGGTGGGACGTGGATTCGAACCACGGTAGGCGCTAGCCAGCAGATTTACAGTCTGCCCCCTTTAGCCACTCGGGCATCCCACCACAGACAAGAACTCGGCGCACAAGGCGCCGAGCACTACCATCATACAGCAAGACGAGGACATGCGTCAAGACTGCTGGAGCCGACGATCCGATTCGAACGGACGACCTGGGCATTACAAGTGCCCTGCTCTACCAGCTGAGCTACGTCGGCTCGTGTCCTTGACCTCAGGGCCTGGTCATACCCATGCGCAGGCTGCGCCCCATCTTCTTCTTCGCCCGCTGCAGCGCATTGTCCACCTGCTTGACATTGCGCCGGAGCTCGCGAGCGATGTCGCCGTATGACTTGCACTCAATGTAGCGCCGCAGGACAGCGGCCTCGAGTTCCGACAGCCGTGAGTCTATCTGGTCGGCCACCTCGGCCTCAAACTCGCTGCTCAGGAAAAGCACCTGTGGATCGCACGGGCGGGTCTCGACGATCGCCTCTCCCAGCGGTGGCTCGTCCCCGTTCTCGCTGACCGAGCATTCCATCGAGACGTAGCTGTTCAGTAACGAATGCTTCTGCCGGCTGGCCGTCTTGACCGCAGTGATGATTTGCCTGGTGATGCACAGTTCGGCAAAGGACCGGAAGGCAGAGAGGTTCTCCGCGGAGAAGTCCCTGATGGCCTTGAAGAGGCCAATCATCCCCTCTTGGACCACGTCCTCGTGGTCGGCGCCGAGCACAAAGTAGCTCTTCGCCTTGCCTTCGACGAGGTGGCGGTACTTGCGCAGTAAGTGCTCCGTCGCGTGCTGTGATCCTTGCTTGGCCCGGGCTACCACCTCCTCGTCGGACATGCCATGAAAGGCATGCCGCGTCCGGAGGTTGCCTACGCCGGCCATCGCATTCTCCTCCCGTCCGATAACCCAAAATGCCGGGGGAACGCGTCCACGGACTGAGCAACACGACTAGACTTTTACGGCTGACGATGCCCACGATGGCCCCCCGTTGACCACCGGTGCACCCGTCGCCCACAGTATTCCCGAGCTTGCCCTCCCTCTGGTTGGCCTGTGGCTGTTGGATTGGCCTAAGCTATGTTCCCTTGTGCTCTTTCCTAAGTATAGTTTTGCCCGCTGCACAAGTCAAGATAGGCCCCACTCGAGGTGCCGCCGCGCAGCTATCGGCTTGCCAGGGGCTTTCCCATGAGCCATCAGGTCAGGCTCTTGACGAAATCCAGCACGGCGTCAGCATGCTGGTCCACCTTCACCTTCGGGTAGATCTTCCGCACCACCCCGTCACGGTCGATGACGAAGGTGGTGCGCACTATCCCCATCGACTTCTTGCCATACATGCTCTTCTCTTGCCATACGCCATAGGCCTGGGCCACCTTGGCGTCCACGTCTGACAGCAGCGGGAAGTTGAGGTCATGCTTGGCCTGGAACTTGCTGTGCGAAGCCAGGTCATCGGTACTCACCCCCAGGATTACGGCGCCAAGCTCTGCGAACTCCTCCTGCAAGTCGCGGAAGCTGCACGCTTCCTGGGTGCAGCCGGGGGTCATGTCCCGGGGGTAGAAGTACAGTACCACGATTTGCTTACCCCGGTAGTCGGCAAGACCGATTTCGCCACCGGTGCTTGCCGGCAGCCGGAAGTCCGGCGCCTTGCTGCCTTCAGACACCTGTGCCATGTCGCTCACTCCTTCCGTCGTCTCACACGCTGAGAACTTCGCCGTCGGCCGTCCGAGTGCCTGTGTCGTTGACCGCTGGGCCGGCCTCAGGGTTCACTTGTTCAACGCGCCGGGCGGTACTGGCACTGCGTCTTGACGTCTTTGCGGACTTGGCAATAGAATACGGTCCAAAACCAGAGTCGTGCGTGGCTGGCGGGCTATGGCCTGGCCGGCCAACGGGCCGGGACCGGTAGTGGCCGGTTCCGGAACCTCTGTGGAGACAGGGTGCCCGGAATCCGACCGTTCCTGGAGGGTTTCCCATGCATCTGTCTGCACGCCTCGCTCTCCCCCTGCTGCTGTTTGCCGCGGTCGCTTTAGTACTTGGCGGCTGCCCCAAACCCGCCACGACCCCGACGGATGTTTCTGGCGAGACCAAGGTGCCCAAGGGCAGCGGCCTGAAGATGGCCGGCGGTGAGGAGATCGCCATCGGCGCGATCTTCTCCGTCACCGGCACCGGGGCCCCGCTGGGGGAGCCGGAGAAGGCCACGGCCGAGATGCTGGCCAAGCAGGTCAATGACGCCGGCGGCATCAACGGCAAGCAGATCAAGCTCATCGTTGAGGACGATGCAACCGCCGATGACAAGGCGGTTATGGCGGCCAAGAAGCTCATCGAGCAAGACAATGTCATGGCCATCATCGGACCTACCATGAGCGGCACCACGCTGGCCATCGTGGACACCTGCGAACAGGCTCAGGTCCCCCTGATCTCTTGCGCTGCGTCGGTCAAGATCACCAGCCCGGTCAAGAAGTGGGTCTTCTCGACCGCCCAGACCGATGTCCTGGCCGTGGAGAGACTGCTTGACCACCTCAAAGCCCAGAAGATCACCAAGGTCGCTCTCATCTGCGACAGCAACGCCTTTGGTCAGAGCGGCGCGGAGCAGCTCAAGAAGCAGCTTCCCCCGGCCGGTGTCACGATCGTGGCGGAGGAGAAGTTCGACAACAAGGCCACGGATATGACGGCCCAGCTCACCAAGATCAAGGCCGCCAAGCCCCAGGCCGTCATCTGCTGGGGAACCAACCCTGCTCCGGCCATCGTGGCGAAGAATGCCAAGGCTCTGAAGCTGGACGCCGCGATAATCATGAGCCACGGGATCGCCAACAAGAAGTTCATCGAGCTTGCCGGCGACGCCGCTGAGGGCGTTGTTTTCCCGGCTGGCAAGCTGCTGGTCGTCAATGAGCTGCCGGACAGCGATCCCCAGAAGCAAGTGCTGCTGGACTACGACAAGGCCTTCCAGGCCTTTGCCCAGAAGCCAGCCAACACCTTCGGCGGCCACGCCTATGACGCGCTGCAACTGGTCATCGCTGCCCTCAAGAGCGGCGCCGCGGACCGTGCGGCGATCCGCGATGCCATCGAAAAGACCCAGGGGCATGTCGGCATCGGCGGCACCTTCAATCTCTCGGCCGAAGACCACAACGGTCTGACCAAGGACGCCTTCGCCCTTGTCACCATCAAGGGCGGCGCCTGGACCCAGGTCAAGTAAGCTCTGGCGAGCTTCAGTCGGAGCGATGTCGGGCAACGTCGATTCCGCCCGGCGACGGTGAAACGTCCGCGAGGGTCCTGCGGGACCCTCGCGGCGTTGCTGCCTTTCTGCTATACTCAGCCGACGGCCACCCACCCATGACCGCCTCAGCACTCCTCCAATTCCTGCTGACCGGCATCACCGTGGGCAGCGCATATGCCCTCGTCGCGCTGGGCTTCACCCTCATCTACAATGCCACGGGCATCATCAACTTCGCACAGGGCGAGTTCGTGGTGCTGGGCGGCCTGCTGTTCTTCACCTTTGCTGAGGTCCTCCACTGGCCCCTGGCAGTGGCTCTGGCCGCCGCCGTGATCATCGTCGCTCTCATCGCGGTCATTGTCGAGCGTCTCGCCATACGGCCACTGATGGACCACCCGGTGCTGAGCCGCATCATCATCACCATCGGCCTGTCAGTGATCCTGCGGGGGTCGGCCAAGCTCATCTGGGGAGTGGATGCCCACAGCGTCAGACCCTTCTCCGGCGATGCCTCGCTCATGATTGGCGGCGCTGCGCTGCAGGTACAGTACCTGTGGGTAATGGGCCTGACTGCTCTGGCGGTCATCGCCGTTCGCCTGTTTTTCGACAAGACCATTACTGGCAAGGCCATGCAGGCTTGCGCCATCAACGCCGAGGCCGCGCGGCTGGTGGGAATCAGCGTGCCGCGGATGGTACAGGCCTCTTTTGCCCTGAGCGCGGGTATATCAGCCCTGGCTGGCGCTGTCATCGCCCCTGTGACCTTCGCCAGCTACGACGCCGGGATCGTACTGGGGGTCAAGGGCTTCTGCGGAGCCATCATCGGCGGCCTGGGCAACGGCCTGGGCGCCGTCTTGGGGGGTGTTCTCGTCGGGGTCCTGGAGAACCTCGGGGTCGGCCTGGCTCCCACCGGCTTTGCGGGTCTGCAGGATGCCTTCGCCTTCCTCATCCTGCTCCTGGTGCTGTTCCTGCGGCCGCAGGGCCTGCTATCGCGCCAGCGCACGGAGGGGGTCTAGATGCCGCACCGCCGCCGCGAGCTGCTGGGCTTCATTGTGGCGGGCGCGGTGATTGTGGCGCTTCCCCTGGCCACCCGCAACCCTTACCTCCTGAATGTGGCCGTGTTCATCGGCCTGCACAGCATGATTGCCATCGGCCTGGGCCTCCTGCTGGGCTTCGCCGGACAGATCTCGCTGGGCCATGCGGCCTTCTATGGCCTGGGCGCTTATGCCACCGGCATCCTTACCGTGCACTACCACATCAACCCCTGGCTCGCGCTGGTCATCGGCGCTGCTGTCACGGCAGTGGTCGCCTTTCTTGTGGGCCGCCCTACCCTGCGCCTCCACGGCCACTACCTCGCCATGGCGACCCTTGGCTTCGGCATCATCGTGCGCATCCTCTTCAACGAGGGGGGTGAGTTCACCGGCGGACCTTCCGGCCTGCCGGGCATCCCCCACCTGGCTCTGGGGCCACTCGTCCTGCGCAGTGACCTGCACATGTACTCCCTGATCTGGCCCCTCGTCCTGGTGCAGGTCGTCCTGTCCCGCCACCTGTTACGCTCTCGACTGGGCCGCGCCCTGAGGGCTATCCATGACAGCGAGATCGCGGCCCGTAGCTGTGCCATCGACACCGGCAGGCACAAGCTCATGATCTTTGTGCTCAGTGCCATCTACGCCTCGGTCGCGGGCAGTCTTTTTGCCCACTCCATTAGCTTCGTGAACCCCAACCCCTTCAGCTTCATGGTCTCCGTGGAGCTGGTGGTCATGGTGATTGTGGGCGGCGCGGCGACCCTCTGGGGGCCGGTGATTGGCGCTGCTGTCCTCACCATCGTGCACCAGATCATCGTGCAACTCGGCGGGCTCTACGAGCCGATCAAGGACCTCGATGTGGTCATTTTCGGCCTGATCCTGGTCCTGATGCTGCTCTACCAGCCCCAGGGGCTGGCTCGGCTGCGATTGCCGCGGCTGGGACGTCTGACCGGGGAGGGCGACGATGGCTGAGACGGCGCCGCGGCTGGCGGTCCGCAATCTCACCAAGGCCTTCGGGGGCCTGACGGCAGTGTCCGACGTCAGCCTGTCGGTCGCCGAGGGGCTCATCTTTGGCCTGATTGGCCCCAACGGAGCCGGCAAGACGACGCTGTTCAACGTCGTGTCGGGTCTCTACCGGGCCACCTCCGGGCACGTCCTCCTCGGAGGCCGGGACATCACCGCATTGCCCCAACACAGCATCGCCTCCCTGGGCGTGGCCCGCACCTTCCAGAACCTGCAGATCTTTGCCAGCATGACGGTGCTGGATAACGTCATGACCGGGGCGCACCGCCATGGGCACTGCGGCTTGTTGCCCACTCTCTTGCGCCTGCCGGCGGTGCGGGTGGAGGAACGACGTCTGCGGGAAGCAGCCCTGGAGGTGCTGGACTTCGTGGGCCTGGCGGACCTGCGGGACGAACCGGCCGCCAACCTGCCGCCCGGCAAACAACGCCTGGTGGAGATCGCTCGGGCCCTGGCCGGCAAGCCGTCCCTGCTGCTGCTCGACGAGCCCGCCGCCGGCCTGACGACCCATGAGACCGAGGTGCTGGGCGAACTCATTGGCCGGATTGCTGCTACCGGGCTGACCACCGTGCTTATCGAGCACGACATGAGCCTGGTGATGGACGTCTGCCAACGCGTGGCGGTGCTTGACCAGGGCAAGCTTCTCACCGTGGATGTTCCCTCTGCTGTGCAGGCTGATCAACGCGTCATCGCCGCCTACCTGGGTGAGGAGGAGCCCGCGTGAGCCTCCTGCTGACACTCTCAGGGGTGAACACCTTCTATGACCGGCTGCACGTGTTGAAAGGCGCCTCATTGCACGTCAACGAGGGCGAGATCGTGGCTCTGCTGGGAGCCAACGGAGCCGGGAAGACGACGACGCTGCGGACTGTCTGCGGTCTGCTCCGACCTGCCAGCGGCCAGGTCAGCTTCGCCGGCCAAAGCATTGTCGGAAGGTCCCCCGAGGCCCTGGTGCGTCTGGGCATCACCCAGGTGCCTGAAGGCCGCCAGATCTTTGGGCCCCTGTCGGTCCAGGACAACCTGCTTCTGGGCGCCTATGGCCGGGGCCGCCGCGCCCAGCGCACCGAGGTACCGGGGGACCTGGCGCGGGTCTTTGAGCTGTTCCCCGTGCTGGCTGAGCGCCGCCACGAGCGCGGTGGAAGCCTCTCCGGCGGGCAGCAGCAGATGCTGGCCATGGGCCGGGCGCTGATGGCTCGCCCGCGGCTGCTGTTGCTCGACGAGCCTTGCCTGGGCCTGGCGCCCCTAGTCGCGCGACAGATCATGGAGACGATCGTCGCTCTACGCGCCCAGGGCACCACCATCCTGCTGGTGGAACAGAACGCCCGCGCTGCCCTGCGCATCGCCGACCGCGGCTATGTCATGGAGACCGGTAAGGTCGTACTGGAAGGCACATCCGAGGAGCTGGTTCGCAACAAGGACGTGCGGAGGGCCTACCTGGGGAAGGACTACGACGAAGTGTAGCGCCGGGAGCGACCTGGCGATCCGTGGCGAGGTGATTCAGTGTGGCCGCCATCTATAACCCGCGGTATGAGACCATCGCTCGCGAGGAACTGCAGCAGTTGCAGCTAGAGCGCCTGCAGGCAACCATTAACCGCTGCTACAAGAACGTCCCCTTCTACCGCCGGCGGCTGGAGGCCCTGGGTATGGAGCCCGAGGACTTCCAGAGCCTCGACGACCTCCGGCAGTTGCCGTTCACCACCAAGCAGGACCTTCGTGACAGCTACCCCTACGACCTGGTCGCTCTCCCGCTGCGCGAGGTGGTGCGGTTTCACCTGTCCTCGGGCACCACCGGCTCACCCACGGTCATCGCCTACACCGCCAACGACCTGGCCCACTGGACCGAACTGGTCGCCCGCAACCTGGTGGCCGGTGAGATCACCCGCGAGGACGTCGTCCAGATATTCTTCGGCTATGGGCTGTTCTCGGGTGGCTTTGGTTTGCACCAGGGGGCCGAGGCCATTGGCGCCTCGGTGCTGCCTGTCTCCGAGGCCGAGTTGCCCCAGCAGGTCAAGATCATGCAGGACTTCCGCAGCACTGCCCTCATCGGCATGCCTTCTTACGCCCTGGCCATCGCCGAAGCCATGGAGGCGGCAGGCGTGGATGCCAACTCCCTGTCGCTGCGCGTGGGCCTGTTTGGGGCCGAGCCCTGGAGTGAGGAGCGCCGCCAGGCCATCGAGGAGCGGCTGCACATCCGCGCCTATGACATCTATGGCCTGAGCGAGATGGGGGGGCCGGGCGTCTCCGGCGAGTGCCCGGAACGCTGCGGGCTGCACCTCGCCGAGGACCACTACCTCGTCGAGGTCGTGGACCCCGCCACCGGCGAGCCCTTGCCCGAGGGCGAGGAAGGCGAGTTGGTCTTCACCACCCTGACCAAAGAGGCCTTGCCGCTGCTTCGCTATCGCTCCGGTGACCTTTCGGCCCTGGACAGCGCCCCCTGTGCCTGCGGCCGCACGGTCGCCCGCATGCGCCGCGTGTGTTGCCGCACCGACGACATGGTCATCATCCACGGCATCAACGTCTTCCCCGCCGACGTGGCGACAGTACTGGCGAGCTTCCCGGAGGTTTCCGAGCACTTCCAGCTCGTCGTCGAACAGGTGGGCGTACTGGATGAGCTTGATGTGCGCGTTGAACTGGCTGGCCTGCCCTCGGACATCACGACCGGTCTCCTGCGCATTCGTGAACAGATCGCTCGCCGGCTGAGCCAGGTCCTGGGCTTTGAGGTCAAGGTCAGCCTGTTGGAGCCGCGCAGCCTGCGCGCCGTGGGTGCCGCCTACCCACGTGTCGTGGACAGACGCCGCGGCTAGCGGGGCACATTGCCGACAATCAGCCCCAGGCGCCCATCTATGAGGCAATCCACGGCAGGCTGGTCCGGCGTCCCGCCCACCTTCAGTGGCTGCGGCGCCTCGCCCGGTACACGGAGCTCAGCCCGCTGCATCCCGGCCGGCAGCCGCAGGGTCACCGGTCCGACCGGCCCGTCGAAGCCCACCACCGCCAGCACCTGCCGCCCGTCCCGTGCCTGGCTCCAGCACACGCCAACTGCTCCCTCGCTCTCGACCCGCGGCATGGCCAGATCAGCGACTCGAGCCCGTGCTTCGCCCTCACTGGCCACGCACAGCACCTGGCCCGCGCCAACGTGGTGCTCACCCAACGCCGAGACGTCTGCGCCCAGTGCCGCCGTGAGCGCCGACTCCGGCCGCCACCGCCCATACTGGTCCTGCCACCCGGTGGCAGACGTAACGATCAGCTTCCCCCCTTCTCGCACCCAGTCAGCCAGCTTCGCCGCCGTGTCTCGGCGCAGGCACGGGTTCCGCGCCGCCACCAGCACCTTCAGGCCCTCCAGCATCGACGCGTCCAGCGTTTCCGCGTCGCGCAGGCCGCAGACCGCCAGCCCCCCGCCGATCAGACCAGCCATCAGTTCCGAGAGCAGCGGCGTGTTTGCCAGGTCACGACTCTCGGTCGAAATGAGCAGACCCACATCACCGCGCAGGCGGCTGGCGCCCAGCAAGTCGGCATTGTCGCGCCAGAAGTCCGTGTACTGCCGGATGACCGCCAGTGACGCCTGGTTCTCTGGTCCCAGGAACCCGTAGAAGACGATCCAGGGGTTGGCGCCGAAGGCCTCGCTGGCCGAGCAGACGGACGCCACCTCGTCGGCGGGTCGCAGCTTCCTGAAGTCGCTCTCGTCGAAGGTTCCGATGTAGTTCCACAGCGGACGCCCGACCGCCAGCGCCCGCCCCAGCACCATCTTGGCCGCCATGTCAGCGCCTTGGTGGCCGCGGGACTCCGACAGGAAGGCGTCGAGGTGAGCGTACTGCCCGTCTACCGCCAGCATGTAGGTCGGGTACAGATACTGCGTGTTCGCGGTGACCACAACGTCCGGCTTGATCCGGCGCAGCTCGCGGCGGAAGGTCTCGCAGGTCTCCGCCCACACGCGGTTGCGCCAGGCCAGCCACAGGCCCCACAGCGGCTCCGTCTCCTGCTCGGGGATCGCCACCTGGTCCGGGGCGAGGTCGAAAGCCTCCCGCAGACCCCGCTGGCCCAGGCGCGCCAGCACATACTGGCCGAACTTCGCCTTGCAGCCCTCGCAGTAACAGGTGGGCCGACCGTTGACCGAGTGCAGGAACTCATTGTTGTCCAGCATCACGGCGTCCGCGTCGTACTCGCGCACCAGCCGCGCGGTGTATTGCAGCGTATATTCCAGCGCACCCGTCGAGGGACAGAGCCACGGATTGCCGTACTCGTTGATAGTCCCGCCCATCGCATCCCGCATGGCCCATTCGGGATGGGTCCTGGCGATCTCCCCGAACTGCCATGCCGGGTCATGGCCCGAGTGCATTACGGCGGTGTAGAGAATGAACTTCATACCTTCACGCCGGTAGGCCGCCAGCGCCGCCCGAAACTCCTCGTCGGTAATGTCGCCGGCGGTGATGGCATTGTGCGCCGCGGGCGGTAGCATGATGATGGCATTCAGACCATGATCTTGAGCAAACCGGCGTGACCACTCTTTGGCCTCCCGGATGGCAATCGTCTGCGTCTCGCCCCAGGGCTGGATGATGTTGGCCTGCCAGGTCCAGTCGCCGACGATCGGTAGGCTCGGTAACGGCAGGTCGGGTGGCAACTCGCGGTACTCGGGCATGTCAGCCTCCTGGGGTAGCAGGGAAACGCGCTGGTCGCCATCGGTGATGACGGGGTTGGCGATCCGGACGCGCACCGCGAAGTTCGTCACTTGCTTCTTCTCCTGAAGCCGGAACGCCAGGCGGTGAACCTGTCCCTTGGCGGGTAAGGGAACTTCCACCAGCTCCAGCTCCATGCCCCCGCCCGCCACGTCCCGCTCCCAGAGCACCTCGTCGTCCAATCGCACTTGCAGAAAGTGATAGCCTGCCGTCGGGCCGAGGAAGTCGTCGGCGACGCAGAAACGCAACCTCGCCTCGCCCGCCGGCAGCGCCACCTGGGCCGACCATTGAGCATACTCGCCAGGCGCGGAGGTGCTGTGGCCAGGATAGCGTAACTCCAGGGCGGGAGCCGGTCGCCCGGTGTCGGGCAGGAAGACGACGCAGCGGCCGGTGGCGAAGGCCCCGGTGGTCTCGGCAGACCATTCCACCGCCGGGGCGGCCGCCGGCAGGGCGGGCCATAGTAGACACCAGGCCAATCGCCTGAGCAAGGGATTCGCCTCCTATACGTGACGCACAGCCACTTGCACTGGCTCGTTGCAGCCGGTCAGGACCAGCCGCTCCAGCGCCAGTTCCCCCTCAATCACTTCCACCGTTGCTTTCCAGCCTTGCTTCGCGCGCTTCAGGCGGCAGGTGCCCCAGGCGTAGCCGGTGGACCAGAAGTGCCTGCCCTCGACCGGGGCGAAGCTCATGGTGCCGGTCACGGCCGAGTAATGGAAACCCGTCAGCGCCAGGATCGCCGCCCACGAGGCCATGGCGCGGCCATAGTGGTGGCCGCACTCCGCCTCGTCGAAGGGGCTGCGCCGCAGGCCGTCGTAGCGGTCACGGATGGCCTGAATGCACTTCAGCCCGGCCTTCGTCTGGCCCTCGTACAGCATCCCGATGGCGGCGGTGTACTCAAACCCGGTCATCACCTCGGTGGCGTACGGAAAGGGCTTGCGCGGGCGACGGCCGCGCGGATAAGTGCTCATCAGCAGTGCGCTCTCGCGGCCCAGGGCATAGCTGCGCATGTTGTTGAAGTGCCCGCTCAGGTCGGAGATGAAGTTGTGGCGCATGATGCTGCGCAACGTCCGTCGGACGTGCTTGCGGTCGGTCAGATAGCCCAGGCCGCAGACATGGGCCAGAAACTGCCCCACAAGCTGGTCCACCAGGCATCCGGCGCCCAGTTGGAAGTCCGGGTCGCTGAGGTTGGCCGCGCCCATGCTGGGATGCCGCAGACCCGGCGCGATCTGGTCCGCGCGTAGCGGGCGCACCTCATGCTCATAGTACTCGCCATTGAACAGGTTCGCGTCCACCCACGCCGAGCCGCTGGCGAAGAGCGCCTGACAGCGGTCCGCGAACGCCTCCTCGCCGAGATACCGCGCCATCTCCTCGGCGGCGCGCAGGGCTCCCAGATACCAGATGCCCATCTGCGGGTTGGGGCCGTAGTACTCCACATCCATCGTGTTGTGCTGGCAGCCCTCCATGACGCCGTCCTGGTCGGCATCCCAGCCTCCCGGGATCCAGCAGAACTCCAGTGCCCGGCGGGCGTGGGGCCACAGCGCCCGCAGGCCGTCGTCATCGCCCCGCAGTTGCCAGTCGCGATACAGCTTCAGCAGGCATCCCATCTGCCCGTCGGCGGCGGCCAGGCCAAACTCCTGGGCGCGCTTGCCCAGCGGCAGGCCCACGCGGAATGCCATCAGACCCTGGTCGTTGGTGGCGTGCAGGAACTCCACCTCGCGCATCCCCCAGGCCAGATCGCCGAACAGGAAGGCCGTGGCCTGCTCGTAGTTCCAGACATGGGTGCAACTGCCGGGGCAACAGCCCATCCGGTCATGGCAGCCCTCCCAGGCGAACAGGTAGCCGTCCGCCGTGCGGAAGCAGGTCTGGGTCCGGAGGGTGCTTAGGTTGCTCAGCGCGGCGTCCTTGACCGCCTCCGGCAGGTCGCTGCCAACCACCGCCTGGACGAAGGCGACAGTCCGGCGTTCCAGCTCGGGCAGGGCGGCGGCAGTCCTGGCGGCCACGTCCCAGGCGTCGCGGTACCGCGTGGCGTAATAGTTGCCGACGATCTCGTCGCGGGGCGGGGCCGAGCCGTCCGGGCCCATGCGCATGTCCCAGCCGCCGCGGTTGGGGAAGTGCCAGGTGATCAGGAAGGTGAGGGCGCGGGTCTCGCCGGGCTGCAGGTCGCAGCGCAGGGCCAGCGACCCGCGCAAGAAGGCGTCGGCCGGAGGCGTCAGGCCGGGGGTGAAAGCGCCCTTACCGCGCTCCAGCCTGCCGTCGGCGCTGAAGTCATCCCAGAAGGCCAGTAGGTCGGTGTTCCAGCCCTCGGCATGCCAGGCCTCACGGTACGTCACCTCACCCTCGCCGAGAACCGCCAGCGCCATGGTGCCCCACTGCAGGGCCTCCGGGCAGACCCCCTGGGAGGACATGGCGATGCCCCGCAACTGGGCTTCCCTTCCCTCGGCAGACCGCGCCCTGCTGCGCTCTATGCTGGTAGGCGCGGCTTCGAGCCGCGTCCCCATCTCCGCGCAACTGGAGGCCGCGCCTGGCAGGACCGAGGCCTGGCGGATACGGTTCACGTTGCGGTTGGGCGCCCCCGCCGAGCCGTCGGCGCCGATCAGGTTCGGCACCGTGCCACAGATTGACACCGCCACAGGCCGGCGCGTCGGGTTGGTGACCACATAGCGCAGCACGGCTGCCGGGATGCCGCTGGCGTCGGCATCGGCGGGGACCAGCGGGTTCATGGCCTCCAGGCGGACCCGAACCGGCACCTCGGGGTCAGCAAAGGCAATCTGGGCCAGAGGGTAAGCCGCGTGAAAGGCGCACTCCCGGAACCGCGGCAAGCCGTGGTTGGGCACCGCGCAGCCGGAGGCGCCCTCGTAGTCCACCGGGTCCACGGGCCCCTCCAGACAACGGGTTACCGGCTCCTGCCCCTCCGCCTGCGCCCACAGCGCGAAGAACGCCCGGTCCGGCGTGTAGCCCTTGGCGGGGCGGTTCATGATCTCCCAGTCGCGCAGGTCCCCGCGGCCCCCAAGTGACACTGTTCCCGTGCCGATGCCCCCCAGAGGCAGGGCAATCCGGCGCAAGTGCGCGCCGGTGTAGGTCTTCAGCACCGGCCAGTTGGGGTTCAAGGGCTGGCGCTTCGCGCGCTTTGCCATCGTCATCACCTCATCGCTGGTACTTCAGCACCCACGCGTGCTCACTCGGCAGGTTCGCCGGCAGGGTCACCACCGCCTTGCCGTCCTCGACGGTCCAGGCCAGCGGCTGGCGATACCCGAGCAGCCGGACCTCCGAGTCAGGCGCGGGCAGCAACGTTAGGCGCGCCTCACTCGGCGGCTGGTTCCCCTCGGCGAGCACGTGGGCGTACACTGTGCCGCCCTTGCTCGTGTAGCGCACGTCGCCCTCGGCGTAGGGCGCGATGGCCCGGGTGCCGTGGATGGCCTCGGCGTTGGTGGCCATCCACGCGCCGATCTCCTGCAGGCGGCTGACGGCGGTCGCCGGCAGCGTCCCCTCCGGCGAGGGGCCGATGTTCAGCAGCAGGTTGCCACCCTTGGCCACCACGTCAATCAGCAGGTGCAGCAGCTCGCGCGTGGGCTTGTAGGCATCGTCGGGCTTGTACGACCAGCTCGTGTCCATGGTCAGGCACGACTCCCAGGTCTGGCCCAGAGGCTCGTCGGGGACCATCTGCTCGGGGGTCAGGATGTTCTCATAGGGCCCGCCGACGGTCCGATCGGCAATGATGAGGCCGGGCTGCAGGTCGCGGGCCATGGCCGCCATCGCCGCCATGTCAATGTCCTGGTCCGGCGGCCGCACCTGCCCGCCATCGAGCCACAGCACATCAATGCGGCCGTAGTCGCTCATCAGCTCGCGCACCTGCGCATGGACGAAGTTCACGAACTCGGCCCAGCGCTGCGGATGGGCGTGGGTGTCGTAGTTGGGGTTACGGTCCGGCGCGGGCGCTCCCGGCCACCAGTAGAAGGGCGTGTGCCAGTCGGACTTCGAGAAGTAGCAGGAGATGCCGAAGCCCGCCGCGCGGAAGGCATCAAAGACCTGCCGCGCGATGTTGGCCCGGGCGTGGCTGCTGAAGGGGCAGTGCGGGTGGGTGACACGGTAGGCGGTGGTGCGGGTGTCGAACATGCAGAAGCCGTCGTGGTGCTTGGTGGTGAAGCAGACGTACTTCATGCCCGCCTGCGCCGCCATCTCCGCCCACACTGCGGGGTCGAACTGCACCGGGTTGAAGGTACGGTTCAGCGCGAAGTAGTCCTCGCGGAAGCGCTCGAGGTCACGATCCCGCTCCACCCAGGCGGGCAGGTCGTCGGGGCGCGCCCAAGTGTCTGCTTCCACGAGCGGCCAGGACTCGATGCAGCCCCACTGGCAGTACGGTCCCCAGTGCAGAAACAAGCCGAACTTCAGGTCCTCAAACCACTGCAGGCGCTCGGCCAACCACGCCGGCTGCTCGGTCTCGGTTACCTGCAGGCTCCCGTTGATGATGTCAGGACGCTGCTCAGACACGGCGTCGCCTCCCTTTGCCAACATCCGACGTGTACACCGACACGGCGCTACTCCGCAGCCCCCGGCAACCGGGCCTCTGCCGAGCCTGAGACCGCCGTGGACCGCCGCCATGCCCCGTGTTTGCGCCTCCACTCGCTGACCAGCCACACCACCCACAGCAGCGCCATCAGGCCCGAGACCAGCGCCGGCCGCAGCATCTCCGGCGCCCAGACGAAGGCGACTGTGTGCTCACCGGCAGGGATGACAGCCGACAGCAGGACCATGTTGGTGGCCAGAGTGTTGGTGGGCTGACCATCCACGGTGGCCGACCAGAACGGCGCCCACAGCCGGGGCACAACCACTAGCCCCGGCGCGGTGGTAGAGGTCCTGAGGATAGTCCGGCCCGGTGCGTCCCCCATCACCTCTACCTTGCCGCCGGGACAATAAGCCGGCTCCGGACCGATGATGGCCGCCGGCGCTGCCACCGTCTGTCGCGGGTCGGTGCTCTCATCGCGCAGCAGAGCTGCTGCCACGGCCAGGTCACCGGGGATCATCTTCTCCGGGACGTAGGCCCGTTCCGCCGGCAGCGGGCTGCGGCACAGTACCCAGTCACCGGCGGAACCAACCACCCGCAGCCCTGCTGCCTCCGCCCGCTGGCGGTCAGTGGCGACCCAGTCCACCCCGAAGGCAGCCAGTGTCGCCGGTGTGTTCGGCCCGGCAAGCCAGGTGTTCATTGCATCCATCGCCGGGAAGGCCATCGGCGTGAACCCCCGGGCCTGGGGCAGATGGAAGTAGATGGCCACATTGTTCGGCAGTCCATCGCGCCAGCGCACGAAGGCGCCATCGCTTGGGGCACGCTGCTGAGCCGCCAGGGCGTAGATGCGCTGGTTCGGTTGCTGCAGCCATTCCTCGCGGGTGAACGCCGGGTTGATGTCGCGGGCGATGAGCAGGAACTCGCCCGCAGACAGGACGAGCATGGCACCAGCCATCAAGAGGGGCCCCCGTGAGGCTAAGCCTTGCAGCCTGCTTCTGCTCAGAGTGGCCGCACCGGCGGCAGCGGCCACCAGCACCACTAGCTGCCAGCCCAGGGGGTCGCCCTCCACCCACGGCCCGAGGCCGGGCCGACCGGTGGTCGCCAGCGCCACCGCCTCCATCAGGCCCAGTCCCGCCAGCAGCCCCCAGAGAAGCTTCCGCGGCGACACCTCGCCCGCCCTGACACTGTCTACCAGGCGTCCCAGCAACAGAGCCGCTCCCAGGGCCAGCAGCACCCCGGCCCGGCCCGGCGCACGGAAGCGGTTGAGCACCGGAAGATACCCCACGACGTCATACAGCGGGTTGCCATCGCTCCAGGACAAGAGCAGGGCGACCAGGATGAGCGCCAGCAACGTCCGCGTGGGCCGATCGTGCCAGGCGACCAGCCCGTACAGCACCGCCACCCAGGCCAGCGTGCCCGGGAAGGCCACCTTCTCCCACTTCCACGTCGCCTCGGCCCCCGCCAGCACATTGACCGCCAGGTCCTTCAGGCTGCAGCCCCACTGCCGCACCAGCTCGATGTCCCCCATGCCCGTGCGCCAACTATACAGGTACAGCTCATACGTCGGCGCGATCTGCACCATGCCGATCAGCAGCCCCAGGGCATAGGCCCCGGCGACGATCGCCAGCGGCCGCAACCAGCGCTTGCGCCCCTCACGCTCAGAGGTCGCCGCCTGCTGCGCCACGCCCAACGCGGAGATCAGACAGGCCAGCACGGTGTAGACGGCGAGCTGGGGGTGACCCGTCAGCACCTGCATCGCGGCACACCCGACGAGACCCACGAAGGCCAGCCGGGACCCCGTGCGCACCACCTGCAGGTACAGCACCACAACCCAGGGCAGCCAGGCCAGCGAGAAGAGGATGGGCGCGTGGACCACCCGGTAGACCATGAAGCTGCTGCCGCACATCACCAGCGCCGCCGCCGCGGCCCCCAGGGCGCTGCGCCCGAGCCACCGCGCCAGCACGAACACACCGACCGTCGCGCCCAGCATGTGTAGGACAAGCTTCAGACTGAAGCTGACAAACGGGTCAGCGATGGGCCACAGCGCCGTGTTCAGCGGGTAGAAGCACTGCGCCTGAGGCTCGGCAAAGAGGGGGAACCCCAGGGCCATCTCGCGACAGGGAGCCGTGAGGCCCCCATGCCGCACGCGGTCCCAGACATAGTAGTGCCAGGGGAAGTTCTGGAAGGCGTTGTCGCCGAACAGCCAGTGCCTGCCCTGCAACACCACTGCCCGGTACTGCACGGCGAAGAAGCCCAGCACAGCGAGCAGCCAGGGGAGGTCACCCGATTGCCACAGGCGGCGAAGCCAGCGCATGGGGGCATTATGGGGACAACGGCGGCAATGGGCAAGGGGGAGGGCGGCAACGGGCAAGGGGACAGACGGCGGACGCGACCTGTTAGCCGAGTTCCGCCCTCGCCTGCGCCAGGATGTCATCCATGGCTTGCTGCTGGTCGTCAGGCAGGTGGAACTCGTGCCGCGCGACCAGCTCCCGAACCCGTGCCTTCGCCCGCTCGCGGATGGGTACGCTCCCGCCCTGTCGCCACGCCATGAGCAGGTCACGCTCGTACAGGCGCGGATGCCAGTAGACCTCGCGGTAGTGGTCGAGAGTGCTATCTAGGGACGCAAACCCGTGGCCGGCCAGTGCCTCGCGGGCCTCGGCCACGCAGCGCTCTGGCTCACAGTCATCCACCCGCAGCCCCGCCACCAGCCGTTGCACGTTGTCGCGCATCTCCAGGTCGTACATGAGCTGTTCCGGACTGAACACCTCGTCCAGGCTCAGGCCCCCCGCCAGGCCGAAGTGCCGCGCCCCGAGCAACGCACCGAGGGTGATCTGCGAGGCTTTCTCACCGCACGACTGGGCGCCAGGCAGCTTAGCCATGGTGTGCACGCCACTGACAGCCGGAGACCACCGCATGCCGTGGAAGAACGCGTTTACCTCGGCGTTGGCGAACTGCAGCAGCACGTCCTCCGGTGTGCCCAGGGTCAGGAACAGCGTTCGCAGGTCAGCGGGGCAGAGGCGCAGGCCGAAGTGCGTGGGGATGCCAGTCACGTCCTGCAGCAAGACGGCCGCCCCGATGACCTCCGCCGCCAGCAGGGCAAAGGCGTCGCCCACCGACAGCGGGGCTGTCACGCCCATCGCGGCCATATTGCCCACCGCGATCCACTGCCAGCGGTCCTCGAAGGCGAAGACGTTCTCCAGACCTTCACTGCCCAGGGTCAGCGGCGTCACGGCGTACACGACCTGGCCGGTGATCTCTTTGCCAAAGATTCGGGCCACGTCCATGAGGTAAGGCAGGTTGCGGCGAGTGTGCACATCCCCCACGAAGCCGCTGCCGCAGTACGTGGCGTCTACCCAGCACTGCACCACCGTCGCCAGGTCCGGCGGGACGTCCTGGGGACAGCCGGGCACCTGCGCCGCCAGGCCCTCGGCCGCAGCCACCTGCACCAGCTTTGTCGCCTCGGTGAGACGCTCCGTCGTGAAGGGGAGGAGGCGGTCGGTCTCCGGGTCGTGGAGGTATTGGGAGTAGCAGAGGGTGCTGAGGGTCAGTACCGGCTCGGCGCTCACGGTCAGGGGCTCGGTTGAGAAACTGTCGCCGTTGCCCCTGCGGACGCCCTCCAGGTACTCCCGCACCACCTGCGGCTCCAGGAGCACCCGGTCGCCCTGCCAGCGATATGCTCGCCCGCGCAGGCGTCGAGCCAGTTCCTCATTGCGGACGAGGAGACCCACCTCCGCGAGCAGGCGCAACGCCCCGGCCTCGATGCCGTGAAGCTGGTCCAGAGTGAAGAGTCCCGGACGGGTAAATAACAGCGCAGGCCCGGGCATCAAGGCTCCTCGGGCTTGATCTGCGCCTTCTGGTTGCGCAGGGGCTGGGCGTGCACGGTGGCCTGCTGAGAGACTTCGGCTCTATCCGCCTCGTCGCCGCGAGCCGCCTCTGCTGGATGGGCCTTCTCGGGCGTGGGCTCCCGGCGCTGGACCTGGTTCGCCGGCGGCAAGCGCCGCGTGACCTGGTTGTTGGCAGACGCCCTGCCAGTGGCGGCTACCGCGGCGACTCCCTCCGGCATGGCTGCGGCTCCCACGCCATCCACTCCGTGTGGGCCAGGGAGCTCAGATCTGCCCACACCGGTGACTGGGCCGCCACCCATGCCGCCGAGGCCCGGTGCTGCCATCATTTCCATACCCCCCGGCGCCCGGGGCCCCTTGGGCAGTTCCGGCACACCCGGTCGTCCCCCACGGCCCGTCAGCGGCACGACAGCCGTCGGCCGCCCGCCCGGTTGGGCCACGCCACCGACGCTGACACGCGCAGCGCCCGCCCCAGGCTCCGTCAGAGCCTTGGCCAGGGCGCGGCCCCGGAGCCCGCTGCCCGCGCGGTCGGAGCCTACCGCACGGCCCGTCGGACGCCTACCGGCCTCCGCCGCCCTGACCTCCTCAGCGCCGGTGGTCACTCTCGTCGGTCGCGCCTTCGATGGTGCCTGCAGTGGCTTATCGCCTCCCGGTGAAGGGGCCATCGCTGCGCCCTCGCTCCGGGGTCCCCCTCCTGTGGCATCTGTCGCCGGCGTGGAGGTGTCCAGTGCCTGCTCACTGCGCGCCACCGGGACGGGCGCCATGGCGCCCCGGTCCGCAAGTTGCGTCAGCATGATACTTCCGACCACCACGAAGGCGGCTGCGGCCGCGGCCAGCGCACTCCACGAGGCAAGCCGGCGCCTGCGCTTCTCCGCCGTGCCAGGCTCCGCCACCGCCACCTCGCCCATGTCGGCCTCCGCGATCAGGCCGCGCCTGAGCGTCCCCAGAACGGTCGCGCACTCGCCACAGGTGCCCACATGCGCCAGTGCCTGGGCCCGCGAGGCGCTGTCGAGGGTCCCCTCGGCCAGGGCCGCCAGGATCTCGGGCTTGACGTGTTGGTTAGCGCCTTCGGCCTCGCCCAGCAGGTCCAGCCATCTTCCGGCCACGCGCAACTCGTCGGCCTGCTGCTGGCAGTCCGGGCAGGCTTCCAGGTGCCGCCTCAGCTCCCAGCGCTCCTGGGTGCTTAGCCGGCCGCTGACGTAGTCATTCAGTTGGCCTTCCGTCAGGCAGGTCATAGTCGTGGTCCGACGCCCTTCACTCCACCGGTTAGGTGCCCGGGGGGCGGGGATTCTTCCCTGCCGGGTCCGCGCCCCTGAATCACTTGCCTGGGCCTAGGTGCTCAGCGCCTCCCGCAGTCGCTTCTTGGCCCGGCAGATGCGAGTGGCGACGGTGTTCATGGGCAGTTGCAGCAGGTCCGCAATCTCGCGGTACTCCATTCCGCCGAAATGATACAACATCAGTGGAGCTCGGAACTCCTCCGGCAACTCCTGGACGGCGCGGCGCACGTCCGCGGCTGTCACGTTGCGGCTGGTCTCGTCTACGGCCGGTTCCGGGAAGCCCTCCTCTGGCGGATCTGCTATCTGCGGCTGCCGGCGATGGAGGCGGTAGACGCGCCGGATGGCGATGGCGCACAGGTAGGTGTAGAAGGCGGACTTGCCGGCAAACTGCCGCAGGGCGCGGTAGTCGTTGGCGGCCAGGGCCTCAAAGACATCCTGTACCACGTCCTCGGCGGCGTCGGCCGACAGCTCCATGCGCCCACGCAGATAGCTTTGCAGGCGGGCGCGATAGCGCTCGTGCAGGGCTGTAAAGGCGGCGGTGTCACCACCGACCACCGCCGCGACCAGTTGCGTATCGGAGCGTTCTTCCATGTCAGCACAGGACGAGCGGGCCACAACGAGGTCTACAACCCATCGCTTCGCCGCTACCGAGGCCAGGACCTTTCACCAGTCCTACGGCCCCGCCGCTGTGCACTGGTACACGCGCACGCCGAGCGCTCCAAAGTGCTCGTGCAGCTCCCCACGGGTCACGGCCGCTTCCCGTCCCTCGAACAGTACCTCCAGCCGGGCGTCAGCCGGCATCAGTCGTGGCCTGATGACCGCTTCGCATGGCTCCCGGTCGCGGTTGACGGCAATGAGGACAGTCCGGTCAGACAGTCGCTTCTCCCAACAGTGCACTTCCCTGCCCGGGGCCGGTGTCTCCACCCAGATGCGTATCCGGCCGTCGGCGGTCAGTACCGGCTCCAACGCCCTGAGGTCGGCAATGGTCCGTCGAAGTGCCGCCCAGGCTTCGGGCACATGGCCCACACTATAGAACTGTGGGCTTTGCTTCTCGTACTCCCACCACGTCAGGCAGCTTGTGTTGTGCGCCACAGCCATGAAGGCGTTGGCCCTCAGGGTCAGCGCGTCAGGCTGGAACCGCGCCGGGTCTACGGCCTGCCCCTGGCGCTTCAGTTCGGTCTGGAGAGCATCGTAGCAGTGCAGGATCGCCGCCACGGGCTTGCCGGGCCGCAAGTAGCCACGGGTGCGGTCTATGCGGTCAGCCACGAAGGCGGTTGTTGAGTACATCTGCGGCCAGTAGACATCGCAAGCGTCCCCGTACAGCGGCACGGCGGCGTCTCCAGCGCAGGTCACGATGACCGGGTGGAAGGGGTCCAGGGCCTTGATGAGACGGTAGTATCGCTCCAGCAGCTCCGGAGCCACATACTGCGCCTCCAGGTCAGGCTCGTCATACAGATACCAGGCCAGCAGCCCCGGATGGCCCATCAGCGCACCCACGCGCTCGGCCACGAAGTCAAAGTCGCCCTTCATCAGACGCTGGCGGTTGATGCCGATGAAGGCCTGCAGGCCGTGACGGTGGGCTGTATCCAGATAGGCGATAGCTTCCGCGTTGGTCCCCGCGCCGTCCCAGCGGTAGGAATGCACGTAGTCGAAACCGGCCGCGGCCACTTCGGCCATGTCCGGCTCGTGCACGCCATACAGGCCGAACAGGAAGTGCCGCTGACCGTCTCTCTCCACGCCGCCCGTGGGTAGCCAGGTGGTGGTGGAGGTGGATCGCGCGTGGGTGAAATACAGCGTGCGCGTGGTGCTGTTACCCGCCGCATCCCACACCTGAACCGCCACGCGGTGCAGCCCTGGCCGCCAGCCGCGAAGTGGCGCGTAGCGGACACCCCGCCCTGTCATCTGAGCGGCTTCTGTGACGTCCTGGCCGTCAACCACGAGGCGCGCTCGCGTCACGGCCACATTGTCCGCGAAGCGCACGCGCACCGGATCAAGCGGCGCGCGCAGGAACCCGTGGCGCTCCGCTATGGTCGGCTCGGTGGTGTCCTGATCCAGGGACGCGGTCTGCCTGAGACGCCACACCGGCGAGACGGTGCGAATGGCCGGCAAGCGAACTCACCAGAACCATTCGCCGGGAGCGAGGGGTGTGGCCAGGGTGACGGGCGGCTGGCCTTCTACGGGGTGGGTCACGGTGCGGTCCGGTGGGAAGGTGGCGTCAGGTGACAGGTCCAGGAAGCTGGGGCCCTTCCAGCCGACATGCCAGTCGAAGGTCGGTGTGTTGTCGGCAAGGGTGGCGCCGGGCAGGGGCTGCAGCGGCATGACGTGCTTTCGCACCTCGCGCAGCGCCACGTCGTCAAACCAGGCGGTGCCGGTAGCCCGCAGCGCCAGGAAGATGATGGCGTACCCCGCCCCCTCGGGCGCCCGCGACGGCGCGGTGACGACGTGAGTCCAGTCCCGTGTGCCGTAGATCCCGGTGGCGTAGCTCCCGCTGGCCAGCCACGCCCCCTGCTTGTCCGCGTACTCCAGGATGACCGTCGCTCCGGTGCTGTGCCGGTCGCCGATGGAGGCGGCCTCTACCCCCTCCGTCCGGATCCAGGCCTCTGCCTGGTACAGATGTCCCTCCTGCACTGGAATCTGCTGGGTCAGGTATGGGTTAGCGGTCGGTGTCTGGGCTTTGGTGATACTCAGCCGGGCAGCCGGAACGCGGTCGTGACCCGCGTCGGGGTCCAGTGCCGCCAGCGGGTTCTCCGTCCAGTGGTCCAGCCCCGGCGTTGCGGTGAAGTCCGCGTTGGACACCGCAACCGACGCGAAGCTCTCGGGCTGTTGCGACAGCACCTCCCGCCGCGCCGGGACGGTGGCCTCTGCCGCTGGCGTGACCTCCACCTCGATGAAGCTGCTCACGTGTGCCGGCAGTGGTGTTGGTGAGATGACTTGCACCACGAAGAAGCCGCCGCCACTCGCGCGTCGGTCCTGCAGGTCAAACCACGGACAACGCACGGTGACAGTCCGCTCTGCCTGCTCGAAGCGCAGTTCCCGGAACCCCCGCACCGGGTCGAAGGGCCACCCGAGCGGCAGGGACTCGAGGTTGCCGTCTACCCAGACCAGGGCATGGTCCTCGGCGGTCCGCACGGTTTCAGGCGCGAGTTGGAGCGAGAACTCGCTGGGCCCCTCAGCCCATATTGTCGTCTGCAGGCCCAGCCGGAAGCTCTCGGGCCGCAGCTCCAGGGTCAGTGTGGCCTCCTGGTTGCCCCCCTCAGCATGCCGCCAGATGAGCCGCTGGCCGGTGCGGTTGAACCGGGCCTGGTTCATGGTGAAGCGACTGCCCTGCCAGGCCGGCAGGTAGCCACCCAGGGCTCCGCGCGTGGCCAGCACCTCGCCCTGGTACGCGATGGTCTCCGGCCCGGCCGGGCCCACCGTAACGGTCCATGGACCGGAAATCACCTCCTGGGCAGCCTCACCGATAGCGGCCAGTGCAAGGCCCAGCAACAGACACACCCACGGTCGTGGCATCAGGTCACCTCGTCGCAGCAAGCGCTTCTCACTGCCGGATTCCTTCGCCCTGTCTGCCAACCGACCCTCCGCACGGTGGGCCGTGAAGGACCCCTGTGCCGAGGTCACGAACCCTGCCGGAGACTGCCCTTCATGGAGAGGTAACATGCGCCCACTTGCCTTGCTTCTCGTCGTCTGCGCCCTGACCATTGTCCTGCAGCCGGCACTGACTGCTCCGCTGGTCCTGGAGACCCGCGGCTTCCGGGCCACCTGGGACCTGGAAGCTACCGGGCAGCTCACGGCCCTCGAGGCCCGCGACTGGCGCGGCTGGTACGCGTTTGCGGGCGACGCCATCGGGGACCTGCAGCTTGACGACGGTCAGCAGGTCTTCTCGCTGGCCAATGGTCGCGCTGCGGGGGCGCCCGAGGTGACACAGCAGGGGGACCTGACCGTCATTCGCCTGACAGCAGTCCCCCAAACCCCTGAGGGCGCTGAAAGCCCCTGGCGCGTGGATCAGGTCTTCACCTGTTACCCGGAGGGAGCGGTCTTCTGCGACTTCACCCTGCGCCTGCCCGACGATGCGCCTCCGGCAGCGGTGTGCGAGGTCTCCCTGGTCACTTCCGTGGATAGTGGCCTCCTGCCCCAGTTCCGCTGGTTCTGGAAGCGCGACTGGCGCGGCGACCTGTACCTGCCCCGGGAGGCGGCGATGGATGAAGCCGGCTACCTGCGCGTGATGGGCGCCAGCTTTGCGCGGGGAAGCATCGGCTACACCAACCACTGGGAGGTCTTTCTGGAGAAGCGGCTGGCCTTCGGGGGCGCAGCTCCTGAGGCAATGCACGCTTACTCACCGTCAGAGAGCGACGGCCGCAAGCTCTTCGCCTGGACTCTCTACCGTGGCGAGCCGTTGACACTGCCCCCCGGCTACACCTACAACAACCGCTGGGGAGTGTGTGTAGCAGGGGTCCGCCAAAGCGACCTGGGCATCGGCCAACGCATCGCCCACTGGCAGGAAGGCAACGCCAACCTCATGACCTACCCCTCGGACTCCGCCATCGAGGCCATGGCGGCGGCCGGCGTCTCGGTCTGCGTGCTGCACCTCTACTGGAAGACCGGTGACTGGGGCCGCGACTTCCGCCCCTACGACCCCGCCGACATGGCACGCTGGGTCCGCTCCTGCCATCGCCGCGGCATCAAGTGTGTGCTGTATACCATCCCCATAGACAAGCCCGGCATGGACGGCATCAATGCTGAGAGCTACGGTCCGCTGGGCGTGGACGGGTTATACTTCGACTTCGGCTCGGTTCACTTCCGGGGCGACCGGCCGGGCGACGCCATGGCCTACTACGAGGGCCGTGACTTCCCAGCCATGGACTTCCTGAACCTGACGCGGCACTATCGCCGGGTCACCGGCGCCGACGGTCTGACGATCGCCCATGCCGGTGGGGCCGCCCCTGATGCGCTCTATTGCCTGAACCTCAACGCTTACCTGCCCGGTGAGGCCGGCGAGCAGGGCGGCCTGCTGGCCACCGACCTGGATGAGGCCTGGTACCACTCGGGCCTGGCGTATGCGGTCTGCCATCCGTGGTGTGAATACGAACCCTTCCAGACCCGCAAGGCGGTGGCCAACTTCGCCGCCATTGGCAGCTTCCCCCACGTCCTTTTTGGGCGCGGGACGCACCAGGACAACAACTACCATCGCTCGGTGCTGGTCAGCGCCCGGTTCGCACTGCCGTACTGGCAGATGCTGCGCTGCCTACCCATGGACGGTCGCACAACGATGTACAACGACCTGACCGGTGTGGCCGCCCGTGCCGACCTTCCAGGAGTGCACTGCGTGGTGTACCGCCAGGATGCCGACCTGGCTTTGCTGGTGGTCGCCAACACGGGCTTACCGGGGCAGGCGCAGGTGACGCTGGACCCGGCGGTCCCCAAGCTCGGTGAGGGCCTCAACCTCTGGCGTCTCGCCGGCGACGACATCGCCAGCCTGCGCATCGAGGATCTGGGGCCCTGGCATGGTGGCCCCATCCCCACCACTGTCATGGACTCCGGCAGCTACGAGGGCTACCTCCTGGCGGGTCCACGGCAACTCCGCGCCGTCACGGGCAAGCTCACCGCCGTCCGTGAACTGGTTGCCATGTACGGCGATCAGACGCCCCCGACTCCTGTGACGGGCTTGACGGCACGGACCGAACTGGGTGCGGTCAACCTGTCCTGGCAAGCCGCTGACGCGCCACGCAGCCATGTGACGGAGTACCGCGTCTATCGCCAGATAGGCACTGAGCGAGAGCTGATAGCCAGTGCCGAGGAGACTACAGCCTACGCCGACTACACGGCCCCGCCCGGCCGACGGGTGACTTACGAGGTCACCGCGGTCACTGTCGCGGGGGTCGAGGGGCCGTCGCAGCGCGTATCCGTCCGCACCGCGCAGACCGAGGCACTCGCCGAGTCGCTGTCCGTCACGGCGCCCTTGCAGCCCCACAGCGGCACCTGGGCCGTCACCGATGGCTGGTACCGGCAGGCTTCCAGCCGCCAACCGGCCACCGCCGACGGGCTGACCCACCACTTCCCTCCGCGGTCGGCGCGCTTCTTGCGGGTCCTGTTCACGGGCGGCTATGAGAACTTCGGCGCGGCGCATGTGGTCGAACTGCAGGTCCGCGATGCCGACGGCAACCCGATCCAGCCGGTCAAAGCCATCACCAGCGGCTCTGACCCCGGTCACCCCGAAAGCGACATCATGGACGGCGTCACCGATCGGGACCGCAATGGCTGGTGGTCCGACCGCAACATGCGTTTCCCGGTCTGGGTGGGGCTGGACTTCGGGGTGCCCGTACGTCTGGCTGAGACCTGGGTGCTCACCTTCTGGGACGGCACGCGCTACTACAACTACTCCGTTGAGGTCTCCGAAGATGGGCAGGAATGGCAGCCGGTCGCTTCCATCCGTGACGCCGAGCCGCTGGCCCGGGCTTTCACCAACGTGCAGTTCAGTGATGGGGTGGTGGCCGTCACGACCCTCGAATCTGCTACCTCGCGTTCGGGTGGTGGGCTGCTCTTCCGGTGCCCCGACGCTAACAACGGCTACGCCCTGTACCTGGACAATGGCTGGGATGGCAACCTGGTCCTGGCGAAGCTCGTGGACGGCAAGTTGACGACGCTCAAAGCCGCCTTCTTCCCCTACTCCATCTTCCGACCCATTCCGCATCTCCTGAAGGTCGAGGCGCGCGGCCCGCGGCTGACCTGCTACTGCGACCAGGTCAAGGTCTTCGAGGTGGAGGACGCCACCTTCGCCGGCGGCACCGTCGGTCTCTTCAGCCAGACCAGCGGACCGCTGGCGTTCCGCAACCTCCTCATTGCCGGCGACTGACGCCGGGGCCGTCGCGCAGAAAGAAGCGCCTTCCCCCGGATAGGGGAAGGCGCCATGGTGTCAGTGCGGGTGCCGTCAGTGGTGCACTACCCCCCTGGTTGCCACCAGCGGGTCGAAGCATTGTTGCCGTAGATGCCGCCGCTGCGGGTCATCCACTTGGCATGGCCGTCCATGAAGCAGTTGTTGAGACCATCATTGTGCCGGTTGGAGCAGTGACCCCAAGGCGCGTTCGTCTGGCAACAGGAGTTGCGCGGCACCGGCGCGATATAGCAGACGCCGGGGCAGCAGTCGTTGCGGTCATCGGGCGACTGGCTATCTGCCAGGATGATCAGTTCCGATGGGTACGCCGCACGCGCTACCTTGCCCATGCTCATCGCAAAGTTGAAGCCGTAGCTCCGGGGTAGACTCAGCCCCGTCTGCGTCTCCGCTGTGTCACGCGGCGAGCTGGGGCAGGAGAAGATCTGGCTGTTCTTGATATAGGGCATCACGCAGCCCATCCAGAACGGTCCGCTGCCCGGACAGTGGTTCGGAAGAGCCTCATCGTAGTCCTGACTGTACATCAACAGAGCCAGACCAAGCTGCTTGACATTTGACAGACAACTGGTCTGCCGTGCCTTCTCACGCGCCTTGGCAAAGACCGGGAACAGAATGGCGGCCAGGATCGCGATGATCGCGATGACGACCAGCAACTCGATCAAAGTGAACCCACGTCGTCTCATGCACAGCACCTCCATTGGTTTGATGGGAACCGACTGCACTCGCACTGACTTCGCCCCTAACCTTTCACTACTATGACAGATAGCGTATGAAACTCGGAAACCTCCTTAGACAAGTATGCCCCTCGTCACACTGCACGAAACTGGGAAACCTGTCTAGCCAAGTATGACCCTTCTTACGTCATCCCGTCAAGAACCGAAACCGCGGCTGCGCCGCGTGGCGAAAGTCTCGAGGGGTCAGCCCTGCTGAACAGCGGCCAGGGGGCCCACCGCCGGCTGGGGGAAAAGCACAGCGCCTTCCCCCGCGGGGGAAGGCGCCGGTGAGTCTCAGTCGCTGAGACCGCAGGCTGCCCTGCGGCGTGGTTGTTGGTGGCCTACTGGCCGCCGCCTGCTGGCGCCGGAGCAGCGCCACCCGGGGCACCGCCCGGCATTCCGCCACCGGGGCCGCCCTTCATGCCGCCCATGCCAGCGCCCTTACCCGGCTGCATTCCACCACCTGGCATGCCACCGCCCGGAGCTCCGCCGCCCGGCATCCCGCCGCCAGGGCCCATCTTGCCAGCGCCCCCGCCCGGCATCATCTGGCCACCGGCACCGGGGCCCATGCCCGGCTTCATGCCGCCTTCCATGCCCTTCCCGGCTTCCTTCTTGGGGCAGCCCCCAACCGCGGCGACAAGCGCCAGCACGACGATCGCGACAACGACGATGGTGATGACTCTCACTGCTCGACCCTCCTGGAGCGATTTGCGGTCCTGGTGGGCCGTCCCTCGGCGAAACATCAGGACCTTGATTAACCTGGTGCGCCACGCGCACGAGCCGCAAAGCCAGCCTGCTCCTAGTATGGGCACAGTCGGCGCTGCTGTCAAGTCACAATGCTGACGAGCCCTCCACACGACAGCGCCTTCCCCAAGAAGGGAAGGCGCTCGTTCTGCTTGCAGAGACCGTAGCGGAACCGACTAGCCGCCGGCCGGCGGGGCCGGAGCTGGAGCCGCGCCGCCAGGCGCCGGGGCTGCACCACCGGGGGCCGGAGCCGGGGCGCCGGGGGCTGGAGCCTCGCCACCAGGCGCCGGAGCCGCGCCACCAGGGGCCGGAGCCGGAGCGCCGGGGGCCGGAGCCGCGCCACCAGGGGCCATGCCCTTCATCGCTTCGCCGGCGCCCTTCGCGGGGTCCGCTGCTACCGGCCGCGGGCTGTCCTCAGGCTTGTGAGACACCTTCTTGCCACAACCCGCGACCACGGCAACTAGGGCCATGATCACAAGCGCTGCCACGACAACACGAAGTACCTTCATCGCTCGACCCTCCTGCGAGTTGCGGTACCGTGGCGTCTCATGTTCATCTGGCGCCGCGGGACCATACCAATGCCGAAATGAGGGCGGTATCCGCCCACCGTAGCTGGGTCCTAATATGTGATACAACTGTGTCCGTTGTCAAGGAGCAATGCAACGGGCGGCTAGCCCTGGTAAGCACCGCGCCTCTCCGGGGCTCCGGAGAGGCGCAGCAGAGACATACAACCAATCGCTGGACCGCGGCGAACCGCTACTGCCCGCCGCCCACCTTCGCCCCGGCGGGCGGCGCGCCCCCTGGCATGCCCTTACCGGCGCCACTGCCGGCACCCGTCTGTGGGGGCGGGGAGCTGGTCTGCGCGTTGGCCTTGGCAGCGGCTTCCTTCTCCTTGATGTCGCCTCCACCCGCCTGGCCAGCTTTCTTGCCGCAACCGGCAGCCACAACGACCAAGGACAGGATTACGACGGCGACAACCATGATAGTGATGATCTTCACTGGCAAACCCTCCTATACTTCAGACAACGCGTTGCCCGAACCCCTACCGAGTGCTACCGGAAGTTCTTCACGTCCAGGAAGTAGTTCCGCGGCTGCCACTTCGCGTGTCCATCGAAGTACGCCACATTCTGGCCGTCGTTGTGTGGCAGCGGAACGCGGGCGATGGCGCCACCCGGGCACGGGCAGACCTCCACCGGGCCGGGCATGTAACCGATGTTGCAGATCGATTCGGTCCAGTAGATGATCTCCGCCGGCCGGCTGATCTGCGCCATACTGGTCGAGCTGCGACCGATCATATGTTGTGGGCCCAGATGTAGGGCATCCATCGGGCCAGCGTTGGGACAGAGGTGCAGCGGCTGGTGTTCTCGTAGCTGGGGCAAGCCAGCATCTGCTTGTTCTTCATGTACGGCATCAGGTCATCCCACTGACACGCGTAGATGCCGCGCTCGCTGTAGCAGTAGTGCAGCGCGAACTTCTCGTCATAGTCCTGAGCGTACATCATCGAGGCGAGGCCCAACTGCTTGGCGTTGGACAGACAGCTTGTCTGACGAGCCTTCTCCCGTGCTTTGGCAAAGACCGGGAACAGGATTGCGGCGAGGATCGCGATGATCGCGATGACAACCAACAGCTCGATGAGTGTGAACCCACGTCGCGTCATGCCATACACCTCCTCTTTCTCTTTCTGTGCCAACATTGGCTTGGGTGCCGGCCGGGTGATGGTGCTCCAACGGACGTCTTGGCGCAATTGCGCCGGAATGTGGGAGCTCTTGCTGCTTTCTTGTGCATTATGGCCGAGATTGCCAGTGACTGTCAAGAGCACAGAGCCATGCCGTTCCGCCGATTCGTCGCCACGGGGGTCGCTTTGCCGCGCAACACAGTTACACTCTCTGCCCCTCCATCGCCAGACACCGGCCGTGATTGACACAGAAATGGCATGCTTCCGACAAGGCCTCACACGGCCAACAGCGTCCTCGCGTTGCCGCTGAAGTAGGCCTCGACCTGGCTGTCGGTGAGCCGCGCCGCCCGGAAGGCCGCCTTCACTGCCCGCAGGTTCTCCAGCCCGACGAGCGGTAACGACCACTCTCCGGCGTAGGGCGCCGGCGGCAGCGAGCTGTCCTCATCCAGCCAGAGGAAGCTGTCGCCGAGGGCAAAGTTGTGACCCCGGATGTGGGACACGTAGAAGTCCGAGCCATACAACAGGCGCCCGGGGCCGACCACCTCCAGCGCCGCCAGCACGGCCAGGGGATCGCAGACCGCCGAGGTGTCCACCCAGAGGTTGCCCAGTCCCGCCAGCGTGGGCAGACCCTCCAGCACGTGGTAGGGGTTGAACCCTCGGGCGCAGTGGTCGAGGATGATCTGAGCATTGGGGTAGCGCTCGCAGTATCGCCGCACCCAGTGCTGATTCGAGCGGTCGGCGATGCCCCGAGAGCGCATGAGGTGTAGGGTGATGGTCCAGCCCTCCTGGTCGGCCACGGCCATGACCGGCTCCGGCAGGTAGTCCGGCACCTCGGCCTGCCACGTGTCCGCCACCGGCGCATAGAAGCAGAAGGGCTTCAGCCCTCGCAGGCCCAGGGCCCGGGCCTGCTCGCGGACGGCCTCCGGGTCATCGCCGGGCCAGAGCAGAAGCTGGCCGCCCCGGTAGGCGGGGCGTCCTGTTTCCCGGCAGGCGGGGCAGGATGCCCCGCCTGCCGGAGGAGGGGATTGCCTCTCCCCTGCCGGAGGCGCGTCAGTGGGCGGCAGTTCCGCCGCCAACTGCGTGCTCACCCATTCGTTGGCGGCCCGCAGGCGCTGCGGGTCATTGGCCGGGAAGGGATAGGCGAAGTGTAGCGCCTGCACCTGCCGCCCCGGCAGGATCCACTGCATCTGCTCCCGGTAGACGGCCGGTGTGACCTCCGGCGGACCGACCCGTACATGCCCCGGCGGGTCGTCCCACCAGTCTGCCCGGTACAGGTGGGCATGGACGTCGAAGACCTCCGGCGGGACGAAGCTGTCCAGCTCGCGGGCGAACAGCTCCTGATCCCGGTCGCGCAACTCCCAGGTGGTGGGCACAGAGGCGACCTCCGATGGCGGTGTCCGAGCAGGTAGAGGGAACGGGCTCTCGCAGGCCGAACACACAGATGCTGGCAAGGAGGTGTCTTCGGGATGCGATGGTTGATAACCTGTCTGGCGGTGCTGCTGGTGCTGGCGGTGGTATTGGTGGGGGCTCGCGAGGACGACGTCCCCATGCCGGAGACGGGCCAGACGTGGGTGGAGATAGACGGCGAGACTTACGGCGCCCGGCCCGATGACCAGGGCCCCATCGGCGGCGGGGTGGGTTACGCCCACATCGTAACCGACGGCAACTACCGGGCCAAGACGATAGACGAGCTGCTGGACGCCTTGAGCAAGGCCAAGGCGGGAGAGATCATCTTCATTGACCCGGCGGCGGAGATGGACTTCACCGGCCTGGTCTATGCCGAGAAGCTGGTTCTGGGCATTCCCGGCGGTGTCACGCTGGCGAGCAACCGCGGCCAGGACGGCTCCCCCGGCGCCCTGCTGTATAGCGATGCCTTCCAGACCGCGCCACTGATAAGGACGCTGGGGCCGGGCGTGCGCGTGACCGGCCTGCGCCTGCGCGGCCCGGACCCCAAGACGCGCCTGGACCACCACCGCCGGGCCTTCAGCACCGGTCGCGAGGACGCCAGCGCGTACTACTACGCGCTGCCCAACTCCAACGGCATTCAGGCGGACCATCCGGGGCTGCAGGTGGACAACTGCGAGCTGTCCGGCTGGAGCCACGCGGCCATCTACCTCACTACGGGCGACTATCACCACATCCACCACAACTACATCCACCACAACCAGCGCAACGGGCTGGGCTACGGCGTCTCCCACGGCTATGGGGACAACTGCCAGTCGCTGATCGAGTTCAACTTCTTTGACTACAACCGCCACTCCATCGCTGGCACGGGCAAGCCTGGCAATGCCTACGAAGCCCGCCACAACGTGGAGGGCGGCCATGCTATCAGCCACTATTTCGACATGCACGGGGGACGTGACCGCGGAGATGGCACCAACATCGCCGGCGACTGGATGCGTATCCACCACAACACCTTCCGGCGGGCCGACCAGCCCGCGGTGGTCATCCGCGGCGTGCCACAGCAGCAGGCGGAGATCCATCACAACTGGTTTGCCGCGAGTGACCCCTCGGGGCGCGTCTTTCGCCCCTGGCCGGTGGGCGGCGAGACCCATGTGCTGGTCCAGGGCAATGCCTACGGCGTCCAGGCGCCCGAGGTCAAGGACAGGGGGGAGCAGTAGGGTGAGGATCTGGTCCGTGGCGCTGGCGGGTCTGTTGGCGAGCGCATCGTTTGCGGCCGGGTCGGTGAACCTGGCCTTGACCGCCACGGCGCGCAGTTGGGAGCCCAACGCCGTGGCCTCCGTGCCCTGCGCGCTGGTGAATGACGGCGACGCCCTGACCTTCTGGGGGAGCAATGAGCCCACCAGCGACCCGCCCAAGGACATCGGCCTGGAGTGGCCTGCGCCGCAGCGCCTCAGCGCTGTCGTCGCACGCTTCCACAGCCTTGGCTATGTGCCCGCCGCCGACGGCTGGAAGCTGCAGGCCCGCCGCGATGGCCAATGGGCCGACCTGCCCGCGACCATCGAGAACCCGGACTGTGAGTGGTGGACGCTGCGCTTTCCGCCAGTCGAGACCACGGCGGTGCGCCTGCTCGTGACCCGCTACGCGCTGCAGCGGGTCGCTGTCGCCGAGTTCGAGGCCTATGACGGCGAGCCGGCACGCCCTGCACTGCGCCGAGCGCCGCTGCTGGACGGCGCCTTCTGGGCCTTCCATTACGAGAACTGGGCCCAGCACTACGCCACCGACGCGGCGCTGGCGGCGGAGGTGGACCGTGCCCATGCGGCGGGCCTGGACCTGATCATCCTCTACACCATCACCGGCGCCGACGGCGTTTTCAGCACCGCCGTCCCGGGCACCAACCTTCCCCAGTCACCCTGGTGGCAGGGACGCGACCCGGTGGAGGCCATTCTGGCCCGCGCCGACACTCTCGGCATGCAGGTCTACCTGAGTGACACCAGCCCTGACGGCTTCGACCGCCCGGTGGCAATCGAACAGGCCGCGGCAGTGACGCAGACGTTGACTGCGTACCGCCGCCAGTCCCTCGCACGGTACCAGGCCCATCCGTCACTGACGGGCTACTACATCAACTATGAATGCTGCCCGGACAACTTCGGCAACGACCCGGCCGAGCCTGCGCGGCTGTCGCAGGAGCTGGCGGCGCTCGTGAAGGCCGAGTGCCCGCGTCTGAGAGTGGTGCAACCGGTCGGGCTGTACGGCTGGCGCGAGAGCCCCGACGCGCCCTGGGCGACGCTGACACCGGACCCGTTGGAGCGCCTCTGGCGACCCTTCATGCAGGCCACGCCGGACGTGGATGCCTTCATGGCGATTGACGGAGTCGGCACCGGCCTGGCGCCGTTGAACTACACCGACGCCAACCAGGCGCGACTGCGGGCCCTCTGCGAAGAGACGGGGAAGGCGATGTGGACCGACGTGGAGCTGGCGGTCATGGGGCAGAAGTACGAGACCATGCCGCTGGGCCGTGTCGCGGCGTCACTCGAGGTCGCCGCCCGCCACGCGGACACCATCGTGGGCTTCTGCTACATCAACTACATGAGCCCTGCCAACGGGCGCGACCTGTCGGCCCAGCTCTACCGCGACTACCGGGCGTACCGTCTCGGCGTCCGGGCCACGGCGAGAGACTGAGGTGCCCGCTCAGTCCGCCACCTCGGTCCCCTCCGCCAGCCGTAGCAAGTCGCCCTCGGGCTCGATCTCGCACATCCGCCCACACCTGCCGGTCAGGATCTGGTGCCACTTGATGGTACAGGCCACGCAGATGATGACCGCCAGGACCATCATGGCCACGGTCAGGATGCCCTTCACGTAGTCCGGCTGTGGCGCCAGGAACAGCACCTTGTGGCTGAACTGCACGCCCGAGGTCAGCACCGTGACCGCCATGAACAGGCAGGGTAGGAACGTGGCCAGGGCATACCGCCGCCGGGCGGCGTGGTTGAGGATGTAAGTCGTCCCGACAGCCAGCGCTACGACCCCGAGAAGCTGGTTGGCAATGCCGAACATGGGCCAGATGGTGCCTACGGTGCCCCCGTGCAGCAGGAACCACCAGCCATACGAGACGGCCGCGCTGGTGAGGATGACACCCGGCAGCCAGGTGCTCTGGCCCAAGGGCTTGTAGACCCGGCTTACCATCTCCTGCAGGATGAAGCGGGCCACGCGGGTGCCGGTGTCAATGGTGGTCAGGATGAACAGCGCCTCAAACATGATGGCGAAGTGATACCAGTAGGACATCAGCCCGGCCATGCCTGGCAGCTTGCCGAAGATGGCGGCCATCCCCACTGCTAGCGTCACGGAGCCGCCGGTGCGCCCCACCAGCGTATTCTCCCCCACCTCCCCGGCCATGGCGGCCAGCCCCTGCAAGGTCTCCGCGCTCGCCTGCCACTTCTTCGGGTCAGCGTTGATGGCGTAGTAGTGATCGGGGAGCAGCGTGCAGGCGGCCACCAGCGCCAGGAGTGCCACAAAGCCCTCCACGAGCATGGCCCCGTAACCGATGGGCCGGATGTCGGCCTCACTGCTGATCATCTTCGGTGTGGTACCGGAACCGATGAGCGCATGAAAGCCGGAGATGGCGCCACAGGCGATGGTCAGGCACACATAGGGCCAGACCGGGCCGGGGATGATGGGTCCGCCGCCGGCGGTGTACTCGGTGGTCGCGGGCATGGACAGCGAGGGGTTCACTGCTAGGATGCCCAGGGCCAGCAGGGCCACTGTCCCCAGCTTCATATAGGTGGACAGGTAGTCCCTGGGACAGAGCAACATCCACACGGGCAAGACCGCCGCGACAAAGCCGTAGGTTGCCAGGGCGGTCTCCAGTTGCGTCTTGCTGAGCGTGAACCACTGGGCGAGGCTGCTTTGGGCCACCGGGTTGCCCGCCAGCACGCCGATGAGCAGCAGCACCACACCAATGACCGAGGCCTCCGCCACCTTGCCGGGGCGGATGTTGTACATCCACTGCCCCATCAGGAAGGCGATGGGGATGCTGCAGGCGATGGTGAACACGCCCCAGGGGCTGTCCATGAGCGCATTGACCACCACCATCGCCAGTCCGGCCAGGGCCACGACGATGATGAAGAGTGTGGCGAAGGCGGCGCACCAGCCGGCGGTCTTGCCCAGATAGCGCTCGGCGATGCGGGAGATGGACTCGCCCTTGTTGCGGACCGAGGCATAGAGAATGATGTAGTCCTGCACCGCGCCGACGAAGATAGCCCCGAGCAGGATCCAGATGGCCCCTGGCAGGTAGCCGTACTGCGCCGCCAGCACCGGCCCGACCAGGGGACCAGCCCCGGCGATAGCCGCGAAGTGGTGCCCAAAGAGCACCCACTTGTTGGTGGGGTGGTAGTCCTTGCCGTCGCGGCGCTCATAGGCAGGCGTCGCGCGCGCGGCGTCCACCACGGCCACCCGGGCCGCCAGGAAAGCGCTGTAGTAGCGGTAGGCCAGCGCGAAGCCACAGAGGGCCAGCAGAAGAAGGTAGACCGACGGCATCGAAGACCTCCGGCGAAGGGTGACAGTCTTCCCGCAAGTCGCGCCCAGTTTACCCCCGCCGCGCCTCGTCCGCAAGCCTCTGACCCGCTGCACCGGCGTCGAGTACATGGTCTACCCGTCGGTGGGGGGCAACGACCGTGACACGGACGGGCGCATTTCCACAGCAAGTGGGAGATCGAGGAATATCGCCGGGGCGGCGGGCTCCGGGCTTACTGCATGCAGACCTCCCGCAGCAGGCCCAGCGTTCCATCCACTACCACATCCAGCGCCTCCGGCCGCAGCTTGGCCCAGTACCTCGTATTGACCTCATGTCCTCCACGCTGCAAGGCCGCGGCGGTGGGGATGTAGCCCACGTACTGCGTGGCGGCATGGGCCACGTAGGTAGGGTAGGCAGGTGACCCGAGCTTGATGGCTAGCTGGCCCTCGACGAAGGGCTCCCCCGGCAGCCCGACGATAGCCGCCGGCCCCAGCCGCAATGCCTGTACCTCGTAGCTGAGCTTCCCTTCGCGCTGTTGTTGCAGATGAACGCTATAGATGCTGGCCGCCACAGTCCAGTCGTAGTCCACCTGCGTCCGCGCCTCGTCCGCCCACGGTGGGACCGGGTGCCGTGACAGGATGTTGCTAGCCCATGACAACTCCTCCGCGGTCAGGTCACGAAACGCCAGGGGAAGGTGACAGGACTTCGCGCCGATCGTTACATCGCCCGCGTACTCCACCGTATCCATGACCTTCATCGCCATGTCGGCCAGAGCCTGGCCCATCAGCCGGTGGTCATCGGGGTAGTCCGGGTCAAAGGGCGGCCACGGGTTGATGTTGCCGCAGGCACCGTTGAGCACCAGAGGCGTGCAGTCTTGTCCGTACCGGGCCTGCAGTTCGTCACATACAGCCCCCGGCCAATCCGGTGAGATGATGGTTCGGGGAAAGACGTGCACGGGATGGCACGTGTGGTGCACGAGTACCGCCAGCGGCTCGCCCGACAGCCGTCGGAAGGCCACGACGCCGACCTCCGGGTCCATCGGCCCCTCCAGGTAGCGGATCCAGGTCGGCCCCAGGGGGTTGTCCCAGGTCCGTCCGGGCATCCCCACCTGGCCGTCGCGGCGGACCGCACGGCGGTTGAAGGCAAAGCGCCCCTCAATGCCGCTGCCGACTGCCAGTTCCGCCGGCTCGACGCGCTCCGCTGCCCGTCGGACTGCTTCGATGGCTCGCGGGAGGGCCCAGTCATAGTAGGCCGCCTCGCCGCCGCGCACGAACTCAAACTCTGGCGGCAGCGCCGGGAAGTCCGGGTCCACCATGATATGGCCCAGGGTCGGCGCAGAATGGGTCTGCGTGGCGCACACCAGGACAGCTTCCGGCCCGCAGCCCAGCAGCTCCGCTGCAGCCTGGCGGATGGGCGCCGAGTACTCGGCGGTGACGATGCAGACATCCAGCACCACGAGACACAGGCGCTGGTCGCCCGCCTCGGCCACCAGCGCGCGGGCGAAGGTAGGCTCGAGGACCGACTGTGCCGGCCGGTAGGCCCCCACTGCCCCGGCCAGGTGCGTGCCCAGAGGCGGCGTGATGTCCACAGCGGCTGCGCCAGCGCGAAGGATATGTTTGGGCATGGTCAGATCCTTGGCCAGTCAGGGGTTGAGCCCTTGCCTCTCTTGTGCGCCCCTGCGGGCCGCAAGTCTTTCGCGTCCCGGAGTGACGGCTCCCTACAGCCGGGTGCTTCAGCGTCCGGCGGCCTCCAGCACCGGCTTGGCCGGCCGCCCGGGGATCAGCCGCTCCCCGTCGCTGAAGCCCTCTTCGCGTCCCGTAAGCTCCCTGACCAGGGCCTCCCGCCAGCGCCGCACCCGCGCCTCACCCTCGGGCGTCCGCATCAGATCATGGAGCTCCTGGGGGTCAGTGGTCAGGTCGAAGAGCTGCTCCTGGCCGGTGCCACTGAACCATACGTACTTCTCGCGCCCGTCGGTGATCCAGTGGGGAGAGCCCAGCCGGCCGCCGTAGGCGTGTTCGCCGTGGATGTAGGGCCGCCACTGGCCGCCCTCGCCACGAACCAGGGGCAGCACGCTGCGGCCCTCCACGGTCTCAGGCACCGGCAGCCCGGCCAGCTCCAGCAGCGTGGGCATCACATCGCGCAACTCGACCGGCTCGTCGCATACCCGGCGGGCGGGCAGACCCGAACCCCGCGGGCCCGCCAGGATGAAGGGCACCCGGGCTGAGCCGTCGTAGGGGACAACCTTGCGGAAGAGATGGTGGTCGCCCAGCAGCTCCCCGTGGTCGGCGATGAACATGATGTAGGTGTTGTCGCGCAGACGGTACTCGTGCAGGGCCTCTAAGAAGCGGTTGAGCTGGTGGTCAATGTGGGTGATGTGGCCGTAGTAGCCCGCCCGCGCCAACTGCAGCCACCGCGGGTTGATCTCCCCGCCCATGGCATCGGGCCGGAAGGGGTCGTGGTAGTCGCTGAAGTCAGACGCCCAGTCACCCACCGGCGGGGGCGGCATGGGAGCGTCGCGGTACATCTCAAAGGCCCACCCTGGCGGGTCATAGGGCGGGTGCGGGCGGTGGAACGAAAGGTACAGCAAGAAGGGCTTCCGCGGGTCGCGGCGCCGCAGGAACTCGATGCCCTGGCTGGCCACCCAGGTGGTCGGGTGCAGGTACTCGTCCTTGTCCCAGGGACGGGCCACAATCGAGTTACAGTTCAGGCCATGCTCGAAGTAGTCGGCCTCGCGCCCGAGTTGCTGATTCAGCCAGGGCAGGTAGTCATCAATGGCCCCCAGGTCACGCCGCCGGTCGCGGGCAAAGTGCAGATAGCCGTCATGCAGGATGACATTCTGAAAGCCCAGTTGCGTCCGCTCCGGGTAGACGTGCATCTTGCCCACGGCCTGGGTCTGGTAGCCGTGGCGGGTGAACTCCCCGGCCAGCGTCGTCTCGTAGTTCCAGGGCACGCCGTCCTGGTAACCCACCCGGCCGTGGGAGCGTGGCGTGAGACCCGTCATCAGACCCGCGCGGGCGGCGATGCAGGAGGGCACGGCCGCATAGGCCTGGGTGAAGCGCACGCCGTCGAGGGCCAACTGGTCAAGATAGGGGGTGTGCACGACCGGATGGCCGGCGACGCTCAGGCAGTCGCCGCGCCACTGGTCCACGCAGACCAGCACGATGTTGGGGCGGTCAGCCATGGCTTTGGCACCTCGCTGGCGGGGGTACAGTCCAGCGAGTCATTCGGTGCCGACAGCGGGGAAACCTTGGCGGGCGCGGCCCTGAGAGCCACGCCCGCCATTCAGTCCACATGCGGCATTAGGCCGCCTGAACGACGAGGCTCGGGCGAATCTCGCCGTCCACGACATCCAACAGGATCGTGTCGCCGTCGGTGAACTCGCCGCGCAGAAGGGCGCTGGCGATGGTGTTCTCCACGGTCTTTTGGATCTCCCGCCGCAGCGGTCGGGCCCCGTAGGTGGGGTCATAGCCCCGCTCCGCCAACAGCCGCTCGGCGGCCGGAGTCACCTGCAGCTTGATGTCGCGGTCGGCCAGGGCCTGGCGAACCCGGTCCAGCATCAACTCCACGATCTGCAGGATCTCGGTCTCGGTCAGCGCGTGGAAGACGATGACCTCGTCAATCCGGTTCAACAACTCCGGTCGGAAGACCTCACGCAGAGCCTCGGTCACCTGGTCGCGCATGCGCTCGTACTCGCGCTTGCGTTCCTCCTCGGTCACCTCGTGCGGCGACTTCTTCCTGTCCTCGAGTCGGAACCCGATGGTCCCGCCCACTGGCCGGATGTACTCGCTGCCGACGTTGGAGGTCATGATGATGACCGTGTTCTTGAAGTCAACGACCCGTCCGGTGTTGTCGGTCAGGCGACCGTCCTCCAGAATCTGCAACAGGATGTTGAACACGTCCGGGTGCGCCTTCTCGATCTCATCCAGCAGGATGACGCGATAGGGGCGCCGGCGCACCGCCTCGGTGAGCTGTCCGCCCTCCTCGTAGCCAACGTATCCGGGTGGCGCGCCGATGAGCCGTGACACCGAGTGCTTCTCCATGTACTCGCTCATGTCAATGCGCACCATGGCCTCTTCGTCGTCGAAGAGGAACTCCGCCAGAGCCTTGGCCAGCTCGGTCTTGCCCACTCCGGTGGGTCCCAGGAAGATGAAGCTGCCAATGGGCCGCCGCGGGTCCTTCAGGCCCGCTCGGGCGCGACGAATGGCTTCGGAGACCGCCACCACCGCCTCGTCTTGGCCCTTCACTCGCTGGTGCAATCGGGCCTCCATCTCCAGCAGCTTCTGCGCCTCCTCCTCAAACATCCGCAGGGCGGGGATGCCCGTCCAGTCGCTGATGATCTGCGCCACGTCCTCGGCATCCACGATGTCATCCACGCCCTCGGTGTCCGCCCAGACCTCCTCGGCGACCTGAAGCTGCGCCTGCAACTCGTCCAGCTTACGCTTGAGCTCCTGCGCCTCCTCATAGCGCCCGTCGGCCGCTGCTGCCGCGCCGCGGGCGGTGAGATCCGCAATCTCGGCCTTCAGCTTCTCCGGCCGCGGCGGCAGGTCAAAGATCTCGATGCGGATCTTGCTGGCCGCCTCATCAATCACGTCAATGGCCTTGTCGGGCAGTTGCCGGTCGCTGATATAGCGGTCGGCCAGCTTCGCCGCCGCCTCCAGGGCATCGTCGGTGATCCTTACGCCATGGTGCTCTTCGTAGCGAGGCCGCAGACCCTTGAGAATCTCGATGGTCTCCTCGACACTGGGCTCATCTATGAAGATGGGCTGGAAGCGCCGCTCCAGTGCCGGGTCCTTCTCCACGTTCTTGCGGTATTCATCGAGAGTCGTCGCGCCGATGCACTGCAACTCGCCGCGGGCCAGGGCCGGCTTGAGCATGTTGGAGGCATCCATGGCCCCTTCCGCCGCGCCGGCGCCGACCACCGTATGCAACTCGTCTATGAAGACGATGATCTCGCCCTGGGCGGCACGGATCTCGTCCATGACACCCTTGAGCCGCTCCTCAAACTCGCCCCGGTACTTGCTGCCCGCAATCATTCCGGCCAGGTCCAGGGCCAGCACGCGCTTGCCGTGAAGGATAGAGGGCACCTTCTCGGCCACGATGGCCTGCGCCAGCCCCTCGACCACGGCGGTCTTGCCCACCCCGGCTTCCCCGATGAGCACCGGGTTGTTCTTGGTGCGCCGTGACAGCACCTGGATGACCCGCTTGATCTCCTTGTCGCGCCCGATGACCGGGTCCAGCTTGCCCTCCCGGGCCAGCTCCGTGAGATCCCGGGAATACTTGGCCAAAGCCTCATACTTGCTCTCGCCGGCCTCGTCGGTGACCTGGTGACTGCCACGAATAGCCTGCAGTGCCTTCAGGGCGGCCTCGGTGGACAGGCCCGCCTGCTGCAGCAGACGTGCCGCGCTGGTCTGACCATCCTCCAGGATCGCCAGGATCAGATGCTCGACGGCCACGAACTTGTCGCCGAAACGCTGGGCGATCTGAAACGCCAGGTCCATGACCCGCTGAGTGTGAGGCGTGATGTAGATCTGCTGCTGGTCCGCGCCCGGTCCGGTGACCTGCGGGCGCTGCCCCAGGTCACGCTCGACACTGGCAACCAGGGGCTTGAGGTTCACCTGCGCCTGGTCCAGCAGCCGCTGCGCCAGGCCGCCCTCCTGCTCCAGCATCGCCAGCAACAGGTGTTCAGTATCCAACTGGTTGTGCTTGTACCGCTGCAGGATCTGCTGCGCGGTCGCAAAGACCTGCTTGGTCTGGTTAGTTAGCCTTTCAAAGTCCATTCGTTATCACCCTGGCTACGTCCGTGACCGTCCCCGGCAGCTCTCGCTGCCGCTAGCGACACCTTTCAGCGCGGTGGGGCCCCACTCATCACGTCTCTTGCAGTAACTCCCGCGCCTCCGCCTCATACTCCGGCGGCACCAGCAGCCTTACGGGGAGCAGCGGCCCACTGGCGCCGTCAAACAGCACTGGCCCCGTTGATGGGGGAATCCTCATGACCGGAATGTCACTCCCCTGCAACAGGGAGACGGCCAGATCGGCGTTGAGGTCCGCACCTGGTCCGGCCTGTTCCCACACCACGGTCCACTCGGCGCCGGGTTCTGTGGCCATCTCGGGGCACCTCGCCTCAAAGGCGCACGGCCGCACTCCTCTACTCCTTGACCTCCACCTGCAGACGCACTGGCTCCGGGGAGCCGGCGGGGAGGCGACGCGGACCATGCTCCAGGTCATGGCGCAGGCGCTCGACCTCCGCCTTCAACTCAGCGATCTGGTCCAACAGCTTCAGAATGATCTCCACCCCGGCCAGGTTGACACCCAGGTCGTGGGTCAAGCGCTGGATCTGTCGCAGCTTCTCGATGTCTCGCTCCGAGTACAGCCGCAGACCCTGGGGTGTGCGTTTGGGACTGATCAGACCCACGCGTTCGTACATGCGCAAGGTCTGCGGGTGCACCTCGATGAGCTTGGCTGCCACACTGATGTAATAAACGGGTTCTTCCGCACTGTGTCTCATGTTGGTCATGTCCTTTGGACAGCGAGAGCAGCGTCTGTCGCCCGGTCAGGAGCCTGCCGTCCTGTCGTCAGGGAGAGGCCGGCCCTGGCCGGCCTGCCGTCCCACACGGTAGCGTCTGTCTCCAGGAGAGACCGGCTCGGGCCGGCCCCTTCTGACAGCCTACAGCCTCACATCCAGCCCCTCCCGCGGGTCCTCCTTGAGCGTCGCCGCCAGCTCCTCCATGAGCTCCTTCTGGCGCTTGGTAAGGTGCTTGGGCGCAGTGATGTAAACCTCAACATACTGGTCGCCTCGCTCCTTGGTGCCGCGCCGGGGTGCGCCCTGCCCACGCAACCGGAAGCGCTGCCCGGTCTGGGTGCCCGGCGGAATCGTCAGGGTCACCTTGCCATCCACGGTCGGCACCGGGATCCTGGCCCCCAGGGCTGCTTCAGTGATCGAAAGCGGGAGCTTGATGTCTATGTCATCACCGCGCCGGTGAAAGAACTTGTGCGGACGCACGTTCAGCGTCAGAATGAGGTCGCCGGCGGGTCCGCCCCGAGCTCCGCGACCGCCCTCCCCCGCCAGCCGAATCTTCGCGCCGGTGTCCACCCCCGCCGGAATCTTCACATTGATGCGACGGTTGCGCAGCATCTCGCCGGTCCCGCCACAGGTCCGGCAACGACTGACCACCTGCCGGCCCGTACCCTGACATTGCGGGCAACTGCTGGCGAAGCCCAGAAAGCCGGTGCCCCCTTGGCCGGTCCCGCCGCAAGCCTGACAGGCCTGGGTCTTGCCGCCGACGCCGTCACATTCCGAACAACGGTCCGCGATGCTTAGCGTAAGAGTCTTCTGCCCGCCCCGGATCGCCTCGGCAAACTCAATCGGCAGTTCGTAGCTGATGTCCTGACCGCGCTCGGGTCCGGCCTGCTGCCAGGCGGCGGTGCGTGGGCTCGGACCCGTGCGAAACTGACCGAACAGATCGCCGAAGAGGTCAGCAAAGCTGCCAGCGCCGTAGGTCTGGTAGACGAAGTTCCCGAAGTCCCCGCCCTGCCACTGACCGCTCTGCTGAGCCTGCTGCCAGGCTTGCCCATACTGGTCGTACTTGGCGCGCTTCTCGGGATCGCTCAGGACCTCGTAAGCCTGCGAGATGCGCTTGAAGCGCTCCTCGGCCTCGGCATTCCCGGGGTTGACGTCCGGATGCCACTTGCGGGCCAGCCGGCGGTAGGCGCTCTTTATCTCTTTGTCCGAGGCGTTACGGCTGACACCGAGCACCTCGTAGAAATCCTGTTCGTTGGCCATGTTCACGCCCTGTGTCGTCTGCCCTGTACCGTCGGGAGAGGCCGGCCCCTCCAACGGAAACCGGCCCCTACTCCTCTACCACCTCAACCCGCCGCGGTTGTGCCCCGGGACGGCGTCCGATCCGCACCACCAGCTCCCCCGCCTTCAGCGTTGCCCGCACGTCCGCGAGGTCGGCATCATCCGGCAGGGGCACCAGGCGGGCGAAGGGGCCGTATTCCCTCTCTCGCCGCAGCAGATGGTTGCCTGCAGCGGCGATCTTCTTGCCGCGTATCGTCAGGGCACCGCGTTCGACCAATACGTCAATGTTTTCACGCGTCACGCCTGGAAGGTCCACCAGGACCAGGTAAGCGGCGTCCGTGGTGACGAAATCCAGCGGCGGGTGGACGTTGGGTTGTACGCTGCCCAGCTCTTCCCGCTGGCGGGCAGCGCGGAAAGCTCGATTCACTTCCGCGAACAACTCGCGGCGCTGGCGTTGCGGATCCCAGATGCTTTGCATTAGCACCCGCTCCCCTCCCCTGAAGGCCTTCCTACGGTCACCGTCAGGACACCGTCGCGCAAGACGGCTTTGGCCTCACGGTAGTCCCCACCAGCCAGATGCAGGGAGCGCAGGAAACGTCCTGTGGGGCGCTCGCGGTGATGCACGCGGCCGGCGGGCACCGCATCCGACCTCCGTTCGCCGCTGATGGTCAGCAGGTCGCCCTCGAGACGTACGTCCACATCCTCCCGGGCAACTCCGGGCAGCTCGACGGTGATAACGACGCCGTCGCTGCCACGGACGACGTCCAGTGGCGGACTGAAGCTCGTCGGTGGCGTGGTGGGTTCGAGCGCACTGCTTTCCAGCAGCCGGTACAGACGCCGCCGCAAGTCAGCCATCATCTCGAAGGGATCAGGTTGGTAGCGCATGGATCGCTCCGTGTACTCAGCTTACCGACGGGGCCGGATGGGGCCCGCGAGTCCGCCTGCGGCGGACTCTTACCCCATTCGGCCCCTCCGCCAGCCTGCGTTGCCACCGTTGCCGGTTCCCGGCTGTGTTTACTTCTCATCCTCGGCCGTGAACTCGGCGTCAATGACATTGGGGTCACTGGACGCTCCGCCGCTCGCAGCGCGCCCGGTGGTGCCGTCAGCCGCGGCACTCTGGGCCTCGGCAGCCGAAGCAGCCTCATAGATGCGCTGAGAGACAGCCGCAAAGGCCTGGTTGGCCTCATCAATGGCCCGGCGAATGGCGCCGGCGTCGTCACCCTTGGCCGCCTCGCGCAGAGCCTCGATCTTCTGCTTGATGGGCTCCGCATCGCTGTCGGAGACCTTGTCGCCGAGATCCTTGAGCGTGCGCTCGAGCTGGTAGGCTACCGAGTCAGCCTGGTTGCGCGCCTCGGCCAGCTCCCGGAACTTCTCGTCCTCGGCCTTGTGCGCCTCAGCCTCCTGGACCATGCGACGGACCTCGTTCTCATCCAGAGCGCCGGAGCCAGTGATGGTGATCTTCTGCTCCTTGCCCGTGGCCTTGTCGCGGGCCGAGACGTTCAGGATGCCGTTGCTGTCAAGGTCGAAAGTCACCTCGATCTGGGGCATGCCGCGCGGCGCCGGCGGAATGCCCGTAAGATGGAACCTGCCCAGCGACTTGTTCTGACTGGCCCGCGGGCGCTCGCCCTGCAGTACGTGCACCTCCACCGTAGTCTGCATGTCGGAAGCGGTGCTGTAGACGCGCTGCTGCCGCGTGGGGATACTGGTGTTGCGCGGGATGACCACATCAAACACGTCACCGAGGGTCTCCACACCCAGCGTCAGCGGCGTCACATCCACAAGGACCATGTCCTGAGCACCGGCGCCGGTCAGCACCGCCGCCTGGATGGCCGCGCCCACCGCCACCACCTCATCAGGGTTGATGCCCTTCTTGGGCTCCTTGCCCGTGAGCCGGCGGACCAGCTCCTGTACCGCCGGAATGCGGGTGGAGCCGCCGACCAGAATCACTTCGTCAATCCTCTCCTTGGTGATGCCCGCCTCGCGGATGGCCGTCTCTACCGAGACCGCAGTCCTTTCGATCAGGTCGCCGATGAGCTCCTCGAGCTTGGCCCGCGTAAGGGTCATCTCCAGATGCTTGGGTCCCTCCCCCTCCACGTTGGTGATGAACGGAAGACTGATGTTAGTCTGCAGCGTCGTGGACAGTTCGCACTTGGCCTTCTCGGCGGCGTCCTTGAGCCGCTGCAGGGCCTGGCGGTCCTTGCGCAGGTCAATGCCGGTCTCCTTCTTGAACTCGTCGGCCAGGTAGTCTATGACCCGCTCATCGAAGTCATCACCGCCCAAGTGGGTGTCACCGGAGGTGGCCAGGACCTCGTAGTAGTCGCGCTCCTCACCCTTGCCGATCTCAACATCCAGGATGGACACGTCAAAGGTGCCGCCACCCAGGTCGTAGACCAGGATGGTCGCCTCCTTCTGGCGCTTGTCCCGTTCCTGGGCCCCGTAGGCCAGGGCCGCCGCCGTGGGCTCGTTGATGATGCGCAGCACCTCCAGCCCCGCAATCTCACCCGCGTGCTTGGTGGCAGTGCGCTGGGTATCATCAAAGTAGGCGGGAACCGTGATGACCGCCTGCTTGATCTCCTCGCCCAGATAAGCCTCGGCATCGGCCTTGAGCTTGCTGAGAATCAGAGCCGAGATCTGCTCGGGCGTGTAATCCTTGCCGTCTATGGTCACCGTCTCGCGGGTCCCCATCTTGCGCTTGATCGAGGCAATGGTGCGCTCGGGGTTGAGCACCGCCTGACGCTTGGCCTGCTGGCCCACCAGCCTCTCCCCCGATTTGGCGAAGTGCACCACCGAGGGCGTGGTGCGGCCCCCGTCTGCATTCACGATGACAGTGGGCTCACCCGCCTCCACGATCGCTACACACGAGTTGGTGGTGCCCAGGTCAATACCAATCGCCTTTGCCATTCGAATCGTCTCCTCGATGCCAGGCCAGCAGCCCGATAGGGCTCTCTGCGCCCGCGGATTTGGCAGTCACGGCCTTCAGAGGTGCGAAGGCTGCGTGAGGGACACCGTTGTCCCTGAGTTTCACTGGGACGAGTATATAGGTTGAGTGCATTGTTGTCAAGGCCTTTGATAATAATCATTTGATATTCGCCGCCCCGCTTTCCCAGACCATCGCCAAGGTCCCACGCCCTTCGCCGGCGAAAGGGGTCCCAGAGGCTCCAACGTGGAGGTGTGCCCATGCACAAGCCTGTTGACTTACCCGGTGACTGGGAGCAGTGGCTGCCCCCGGCGCCTCATGATGAGATTGTCCGTGACTTCCTGCGCCATGCACGCGCTACCCTGGTGTGGGATGACCCCACGCAGCCACCGCTGCTGGCCTGTGAGGACGGCGGGATGATCCCGCTGCCATCGGTCCGCTATGACGACGTGCGGCGCATCCACTCCGCCGATGACCCGACTGGTGCGACTGTCAGCAATCGCCGGGTTACGAAGTACAGCGACGTCTGCGCCTCGATTGACCGCATCAAGGCCATCTGGGGCGCCGGAGATGACCTCAGTCCTGACGAGTGGACCGAGATCAACGTCCTGCTCGATGACGTCCTTTACATGATAGACCGCCTGGGGCGCCGCCATGAGGCCTATGACGCCGCGGCGGCGGCGCTACTGGACACCGCCAAAGCGTTGCTGACGGTGCCCACGCCGGAAGTGCCGCCGGCCACGCATGGTGTCGAGGCGCTCCTGGACCTGCTGGAGGTGGCTGATGGCCACCTGTCGGCCCACCGCGAGCGCCTCGACGCGCTGGCGGAGCAGGTGCGAGACGTGGCGCAGCGTCAGGAAGACCGGGCGAGGGACAAGAAGGAGTTGTGGTTGCGCGTTGCGGCGTTGTACCACCACGTGCGAGGGCCGCGGGACTGGGAGGAAGACGAAGTGCGGGTCGCCGGCGAGCTGGATCTGTGAGCAGGAGCCGCGGCCCCCGTGGCGCAGTTAGTCCACGGGGGCCGCAGCAGGGCTGAGAGGCAGGAATCGGCCGCTCAGGGCGTGTAGTCCACATACAGCCGTGGACGTCGCAATGCCACCAGATTCTGTCGGGACGCGAAGACCACTCCGATGCGTGCCGCCCCCTCGGTTCCCTTGATCATCAAGCCATAGTTCCGGGCCGGGTCCTTCACCCACGTCTGCACCAGGCCGACGAGAGGGAAGTTGACCGTGGTGTTGACCTGTGCCGGGCCGATGGTGCGGCTGCTGAGCACCCCGGCCGCGTAGGCGGCATTGTGGGTGGCCCATGTTGCCCCCATTTCGTCCCAGGGCTGAGTTACGCGGTGTATCTTGTACACGTCTGTCCCCTGGTTGACCTGCAGCACATAGAGTCTGAGCTGCGCCTTGTTGATGGTTGCCGTCTTGGGGATCTTGGTCAGGTCGAAGCGGAGCATCGGACGTAGGCATGTCCCGCGGGGGTAGTTGCCACAGTGCAGGGCGCCGCTGCCTCCGTAGTTCACGCCCGGTGCGCCCTGATTGATGAAGGTGTCCGCCGCTGGCAGCAGATTCAGGAGTGCCAGGGCCCCCATACCCGTTTCGTCATCCATTGGCTCCAGGACCAGTTGCTGCTGGCCACCCCCAATGTCATTGCCCCCGCACCCCGTCAGTAGACCCACGCTCACCAGCACGATACCGATGACGGCCCAGCGCACCATGCAGACCACCAGCCTTTCCTAGGGTTACTCAGTCCTTCGGAGTCATGCCCCCATCTCCTGCTATCATCATCTTCCCGTTTCTGGACTTCTCGACCCTCCTTGAGGTAGACTGCCCTCAGTTTGGTGCTGCCGTGCCGGACGAGCTGTCGGTAGAGAAGGTGACTTGCCCATGCGTATGGTCGTACCCTGGCTGTTTGCAGTTGCCCTCGCGCTTCCGCTGGCGGGGTGTAGTGCTCAGGCCCAGGAGGGCCCCCCAAACATGACCGGTATCAATGCCCATCCGTGTGTGCTGGTGACCGCCGAGACGCTGACAGAGCTCAGGGCCAAGTGTGCCGCTGACCAGCCCACGCGCTTTGGCTTTCGCACCGGCGACTTCTGGGCAGAGATCAAGCGCAAGGCCGACCGCCTGGCGGCCTTGCCGCCCTACAGCTACGCGGTGAAGATCCCCGGCGAGGGTGGGGTCATTCTAGAGGAGTGGTCCTACGAGCTGTCGGACCAGACTCCCCCGCCGCACCCCAAGAGCCCCAACTACCCGCCCTGGACGGCAATGTTCCAGGAACGGGACGACAGCATCTCCACGCGCCTGATCCATTTCAGCTTCGCTTACCTGGTGACGGGCGAGGATCTGTACTTCCAGAAGGCTCGCGAGATTGCGCTGCATCTCGCCAAGTGGGAGCAATGGACCGACGCCAGTTACGGCGGTGGCCGTATCAAGGCCTGTCTGGACACCGGTCACTGTACCTACAGCATGGCGATGTTCTATGACTGGTGCTACGAGCGACTGACGGAGGCCGAACGGCGCGAGGTGAGAGAGGCACTGGTCGGCAAGGGCATCGAGCCTATCCTGGGCTTTGTGGACCACTACCCCCCCGATACTAACGGCTACGCGGTACTGCTTTCAGGGGCAACCCTTGCTGCCCTCGCCATTCGGCCCGAGGACGCGCGGGGTGGAGGCTATCTGACGACCTGCCTGGAGAAGACACGGGTCTCCCTGGACAAGGGTGGCAAGGACGGCGGCACCTTCGAGGGGCCCATGTACGGGACGTACCTGCTGGACTCCTTCGCTCTCTCCTTCGATGCGCTGACGGCAGCCCGCGTCGAGCATGATCTCTTTGAGCACCCCTATCTGGCCACTATGCCACGGTACTGTCTGGGGTTGCTGGCGCCCGACACCAAACAGATCCCCTGCTTCTCGGACGGCTCCCCGGGGGTGGCCGTCCCCAAGCTGATGAGCATTCTGGCCCAACGCGGCAGCAAGGAGGCGGCCTACTACCTGCAGCTTATCGGCTATCTGGACCCAAGCGCGGTGTATGGCATCTATGACCTCATCCGTTTTGATGAGAGCAAGCTCGACCCGCAACCGCCGCCCTGGAACCCCTCGTCGGTCTTTGTGGACATTGGCTACGCCTCGCTGCGGGACGGCTTCAACGCCCAGGCGCCCTCGCTCTTTTTCAAGTCGGGGCCGACCACCAACAACATCGGGCACAACCACTATGACCACAATGCCTTTGTTGTCAGCTACGGCGGGCAGTGGATCGTGCCCGACCGCGGGTACCACGATTTCTATGTGCCGGCCCGCCGCAAGTTCAGCCTGGGCAGCATCGGTCACTGCACTGTGGTGATGGATGTGGACGAGGCCTGGATGCAGGACACAACGGTGCCGTCGCCCGGTCACGACCAGGTGAACCGGGCGGGTGGCGCCATCACGGAGTTCTTCGCCGGTAGCGCCTTTGACTATGTCAAGGGCGAGGCGGCCGCCCCTTACAACAAGGGCGACAACGTGGTGCTCGACCAGTTCGACCGCCGGATTGTGTACGTGAAGCCACATTTCTTTGTCATCCACGACCAGTTGGCGGCGCCACACCCCCACGCCTACAGCTTCCTGCTGCACAGCGACGGCTCTGGTGACATCGAGACTGATGGTGACGGCTACCGGCTCGTGCGAACGCAGGCCCAGATGTTCACCCGCGTGCTTTCCTCCGTTCCTACTCGCTCCCGTGTCCAGACTTACCCCGGCGCGGAGGACTACGGGCCGTTCCTGCGGGTGGAGACGGAGCCCACTGCCGCGGCGACCTTCACCGCCTTCCTCTGCCCTCAGCCCTACCAGAACCCGGAGTTCTTGCGCAACGGCGACTTCGAGCGGGGCATGGCGGGATGGCATCCCCGGGCCAACGAGGATATGCCCAACCACAAGATAGCGACCGACAATCCCGCCGAGGGCCAACAGTGCGCCAGCATCGAGAGAAGCGGTTACTACTACAGCGACCGGTTCAGCCTGCCGGCCGGTACCCACGTTACCGCCCGGGTCAAGGTCCGGACCGTAGGCACTCCTGCCGACGGGGGTGCAACGATGCACCTGTACTTCTGGAAGGGCGGCTCGGCCTTCGCTAACGTCGCCGCCGGGCCCTTCCGCAGCGAGGCATGGACCGAGCAGACCATCAGCGGTACGGTGCCGGAGGGCACGGAGCAGGTCTCACTGGCGCTGGAGTACTTCGCGCCTGGTGTGGGCTACTTCGACGACGTGCGTATCGAGACCGATATGGAAGTGCAGGAGCCTGTCACGCCGCAGGTGACTCCCCTGGGCAGCAGCGGCCTCGATGTGACCATCGGCCAGAAGCGGTATGTGGTGCTTTGCAACACTTCAGGCCAGGCCATCGAGGCCGGCGGCCTCCGGACAGACGGGGTCATCGCCGTCGTCGGGCTGGGGGCCAACGGCCAGCCGAGCCGGGCCTTCATCCAGGGCGGCACGCTGGTGTCCTGGGAGGGCCGCGACTTGCTGCGGTTGTCCCAGACAGGCACAGCCGAAGTCGCGCTAAGCGATAGCCGCCTGGTGGCCCAGGTGACCAGTGACGTGACCCCCCATGCGCCGCTGCCAGAGCAGGGGGCGCTCTTCTTCGGCCGCCAGGCAGACGGCGCGACACTCAACGGTAAGCAGGCGGCCGTCCAGGTGACACGGGAGGGCGTGCAGATAGGCGTGCAGTAGCAGGCACCGAGCACCGATGTCCCACACTCAGACCTGGGAGGACGATGATGCAAAACGAGATCCTGTACCGACCGTCGTATTCACTGCTCCGGCTCCTGATGGAGCCTGGCGAGCAGCTCCTGGCGGAGGCCGGGGCAATGGTGTCCATGACGCCCAACATTCAGATGGAGACAGCGGCCCGCGGGGGAATCCTGGGTGGGCTCAAGCGAGCTGTCCTGGGCGGCGAGAGCTTCTTCATCAACACCTTCACCTGCGCCAACGGTCAGGGCGAGATAACCCTCGCCCCCAGCCTTCCCGGCGACATGATGCACATCCCCATGGCTGGCGGCACCATGATGGTTCAGTCCGGCTCCTTCATCTGCAGCACGACAGGGGTCAGCACCGACACCTCGTGGGGCGGTGCGAAGACCTTTTTCGGCGGTGAGGGCCTCTTTCTCCTGAAGTGCGAGGGCCAGGGCGACCTGTTTGTGAGCAGCTATGGCGCCATCCATGCCGTGGAGTTGCAGCCCGGTCAGGCGTATGTGGTCGACACCGGCCATGTGGTGGCTTTCGAGGCCACTATGACGTTCAATGTGCGCGGGGCGGGTGGACTCAAGCAGACCCTCTTCTCGGGCGAGGGCCTCGTCTGCGAGTTCGTGGGGCCGGGGCGCTTGTACCTGCAGAGCCGCAGCTTCCAGGCTCTGATCCGGTCCATCATCCCGCATCTGCCCAAGAGCAGCAACTAGTCCGGGACGACGACCCACGGGGCCGCAACGGACGACCCGCCCCCTCGGGGGCGGGCTACCGTCCCGTCGGGAAGGGGGCAGCGTGTCGGCTGGTGCCACATCTATTTGACATCTAAACATTTTATGTCTATCATATCTGTATCGTTGAACCCAGTTATGTAGAGGTGTCACAGATGCGTCACGGCGGTGGGGGCCGTGGCATGGGGCTGGGACCCCATGCGGCTCACAAGGGACGGTTCGACAAGCAGCAGGGCGAGGAGCCCCCGCGGCTGCGCCTGACCGACAGGCGCATGCTCCGCTGGTTTGCCGAGAATCTGGGGCCACGCTGGCCGATCCTGCTGGTGGCCGTAGTGGCCATGGTCGTCAACGCCTGGGCCGACCTTTATCCCAACGTGCTGGTCAAGTCGCTGGTGGATGACGTCTTCGTCAATCGCCAGATGGAGCGACTGGGCCCCATCATGCTGCTGATGGTGGGCTGCTTCCTGGCGGCGGCAGTGTTCCAGGCCTTGCGCATGAATCTCATGCATGTGCTGGGCCAGCGGTTTGTCTACGAGATGCGGGTGGACACCTACCGGCACTTGCAGAAGCTCTCGCTGAACTTCTTCCATCGCAACAAGACCGGCGACCTCATGAGTCGGCTTTCCAACGACGTCAATGCCGTCGAGGACATGGTGGTGCACGGCACGGACAACGTCATCAGTGACGCTCTGCGCGTGCTGTACACCGTCGGCGTCATCTTCCTCATGAGTTGGAAACTGGCTCTGCTGGCGCTCATCCCGCTGCCTGTCTTCGTGACCGCCATTATCGTCTTCTCTCGGGTGGTGCGCCCGATCTACGAGAGGATCCGTGCGGAGCTCGGCGAGATCAACGCGCAACTGGAGGAGCGCATCGCGGGCATCATGGTCATCAAGGCGTTTGCCCGGGAGAAGTACGAGTTTGAGAACTTCGACTCCGCCAGCAAGGCCTACTATGACGCCAGCGTCAAGGGCATCCGCCTGTGGTCCACCTTCTTCCCGGCGCTGGGGTTCATCACTTCCACCGGCATGATCCTGGTGATGTGGGTCGGCGGCAGTATGATCGGCGCCGGTCGGGAGCAGGTCACGGCTGGAACCATCATGGCCTTCATCGGCTTCCTGCAGCAGTTCTACTGGCGCGTCGGTGGTCTGATCCGGGTGTACGATACCTACAACCGGGCCCTGGCCGCCCTGGCGCGCATCTTCCAGGTTCTGGACGAGGTCCCCGAAATCGCCGACAAGCCGGACGCCAAGGTCCTGGAGACCTGCGAGGGCCGGGTGGAACTGGAGCATGTGACCTTCAAGTACGCCACGGGCGATATCGTGCTCAAGGACGTGTCGGTCGTTGCCGAGCCGGGGGAGACGGTGGCTCTCGTGGGCCGCAGCGGCGCTGGCAAGACCAGCCTCATCAACCTCATCCCGCGGTTCTACGACCCCCTCGAGGGCGTGGTACGGGTGGACGGCCATGACGTGCGCGAACTCACCCAGGCCTCCTTGCGCCAGCACATCGCCATGGTGCTGCAGGAGACATTCCTGTTCAACGGCACCGTGAAAGAGAACGTGCGCTACGGCCGACTGGACGCCACCGACGAGGAGATTGAGGCGGCCTGCAAGGCGGCCTACGCCGACGAGTTCATCCAGGACCTCCCGGACAAGTACGATACCGAGATCGGGGAGCGCGGGGTGAAGTTGTCCGGTGGGCAGAAGCAGCGCCTCGCCATCGCCCGGGCCCTCCTGGCCGATCCGCGCATCCTTATCCTCGATGAGGCCACCTCCCTGGTGGACACGGAGGCCGAGCAGATCATCCAGGCGGCGCTGGAGAACCTGATGCGCGGCCGCACCACGTTCGTCATCGCCCACCGCCTCTCCACGGTGCGCAACGCCGACAAGATCGTGGTCATTGACGAGGGCGAGGTGAAGGAGGAGGCCGACCACGAGACGCTCATGCAGCGCCAGGGGCTGTATGCCGGGATGATCGAGCGCCAGTTCCGCCTGGCCGAGGAGGAGCTGGGCATCACCGGCGGGGGCATGATGGGTGGCGGGCGTTGACCGTGATGCCCTGGTGACTGTCCCGGCCATGGGACACCCAAACCTGCTGAGACAACTGCGCGTTATTGGCCGCTTGCTCAGGCTCACCGCAATAGGCCGCGGCCTGTCGCTGTGGCTGGTCCTGAGCTCTTGCCTCCTGGCCGGACTCAGTCTGGCGGCGCGGCTCCATGCCTCGCCCTATGTGCTCCCGGTCACCGCGTTCCTGGCAATCGTGGGGATAGTGCTGTTTGTCGCTCCCGCAATGCTCCGCCCCCTCCCCGTGGGGCGAATTGCTAGGCTCATTGAGGCCCACCACCCTCAGCTACAGGAGACGCTCCTGACGGCTGCCGATCTGGCCCAGCGACGCGCTTCTTACCACTCGCCACAGTTGACCGCAGCCCTCATCGCGCACGCCGAGTCCGTGTTGCCGACGCTCTGCCTTGAACCTGTTCTCGGACTGCGTCGCTTCCGGCTGCTGCTGCCTGCCGCAGCCCTGGCGCTTCTGGTTGCCGGCAGCCTCGCGCTGCTCTGGCGCGACAGCCTGGTGGCCATGGTGCGCCCCGTGGCCGGGGTGACCGGGCCAGGGCCAGTGACCGCCAAGACCGCTGAACCTCTGGCCGCTCCACTCCTTGCCGGTATCCGGATACGCATCCAGCCGCCGGAGTACACCGGCCTGCCCGCGCAGGTCGTCAGCGAGAACCTCCAGCGCCTGGCCGCCCTGCCCGGCAGTACGATCACCCTGAGCGCCCTAACGCCCGCCGCGGCGACCCTGGAGTTGCTCGTTGGTCGGGACTCCTGCTCGCTCACGAGCCAGCCCGAGGGCCGTCAGGCGTACCAGTTCGTGCTGCGGTCGCCGGTGCGGTGGGAGTTCGTCGCGGCCAACGCCAGCGGCCGTGACCGGCGCAGCGGGTGGCTGACCCTGAGGCCGGACCTTCCGCCGACCGTGCGGCTTACGTCTCCGTCGCGGGATGTGACGTTGCGCAACCGGCGGTCCCTGATGCTGAGCGTGATCGCCAGCGACGATTTCGGTCTGGAGAGCCTGGCCCTGGAGTATCGGGTCATGGGTGGTCGAGCCTGGCAGCGCCAGGAGCTCGGCGCGTCAGGGCGCGTGACCAAGCTCAGCTATGAGTGGGATCTGTCGCCCCTGAACCTGCGACCGCGCGAGGGCGTGCTGGTGCGGTTCTCCGCCCAGGACAATAGCTTGCCGGGAGGCCGCACCAGTTACAGCCAGACCCGACGGATCACCATCGCTGACCCGCGTTCGCGCGAGCCGACGGCGCGCCTGCAGGAGGCCCAGGCCGAACAGGGCGAGGCGCTCGAGCGGCTGCGAGAGGAAGCACGGGAGATCCAGCGCGAGCTGCAGGAGATCCTGGAGCGACTGCGCAGCGGCGAGACACGGGCCACGGACGCGGCCACGCGGGCGGCGTTGGAGCGGGCCGCTGACCGCCTGCAGCGCCAGGCCGAGCGCCTGCGACAGGCTGTGGCCGAGGCCGAGGAGGAGCTGGAGAAGCACCCGGACGCCGCGCCGGAAGCCGCCGGCCGTATTCGCGAGCTGAACGAGCTGCTGCGCCAGACGCTGGAGCAGCAACTTCCCCGGGCGGTGGAGCAACTGCGCCAGGCTGCCAGGCAGGCGTCGCCCGAACAGATGCCCCGACAGATCAGGCAGGCCGAGCAGATGCAGCGCGAACTGCTGCAGCAACTGGAGCAGTTGGCGGCGCTCATGAAGCAGGCCCAGTTGGAGACCGCCCTGGCACGCTTGCGCGAGGAGGTCCAGAGTCTTCTGGAGCGCCAGCAGACACTGAGTCAGCAGACCCGGCAGACGCAACCCGCGGACCGGGAGAGGTTGGCCCAGCAGGCAGCAAAGCAGCAGGAGCTGGCCCGCGACACCGCGCCACTGGCGGACAGGCTCGACCAACTGGCCCAGCAGAGCGCGGTGGCACCGCCGGTGCAGAAGCAACTCCAGCAGATGGCCCGTGAAACCCGGCAGGCTGACCCGTCCGCAAGGATGCAGCAGGCCGCGGGGGAACTCCAGCAAGGGCAGCCCCAGGAGGCCGCACAGAACCAGACCGCGGCTGAACAGGCCCTGCAGCAACTGGCCGGCCAGTTGGCCGGGGCCCAGGCGAGCGTCTACCAGCAACAGCGTCAGGAGTTGCAGCAGGCCGCGCAGCAACTGACACGGGACGCCCTGTACCTGTCGCAGCAGCAGGAGCGCGTGCAGCGCGATACACGGTCTCTGAGCGGCCAGATGCAGCAGCAGGTCGTGCAGGCCAAGCCGCGGCTGCAACGCCTGCAACAGCGCCAGGAGACCGTGGCGGCGGGGATACAGGGGCTGCAGCAGCGTCTGCAGCAACTCATTCAGACGACGCCGCTGATGGATCCCCAGGTGGCCGCCGAGGCCCAGGGGTTGGCCTCCGAGGCGGCGCAGGCCGCGCGGGAGATCGGCGGCGGGGTGCCCGACCAGGCGGTTCACACCCAGGGCGGGGTCATGGCTGGCCTCAACCGCCTGGTGGAGCAGCTCATGGCCTCGCAGGACGCCCTGCAGCAGGCCTCGGCACAGATGGCCTGGCAGGAGACCCTCAAGCGCCTGGAGCAGTTGGCTCAGCAGCAGCAGGGCGTCAATCAGATGACCCAGCAAATGGGCAGTTCCGGCCAGCCGTTGGCAAAGCCCGGCGGCCCCACCCTGGCTGACATGCAGGCCGGCATCCGGCAGGCTTTGCAGCAGATGCTGGGGCAGCAGGGCGAGGGCTCGAGTCTGAGCCAGCAGCTGGGAGGGCTGCCGGCTCAGATGGACGACGTAGAGCAGGACCTGCGCGGCTCCCAGGTCACCCAGCAGACTCAGCGCACGCAGGCCGAGATCCTGCACAAACTGCTCGACGCCCAGCGTTCGCTGTACCGCAAGGACCGCCAGGACCGTCAGCGGCGGGCCGAGCGACCCAAGCCGTACCCGCGTCCCAGCAGCCCACCCGAACTGCGTCAGCCACCCCGGCCCCCGCAACGGCCACCCTCTGCCGCTCCCAGCCAGCAGCAGTGGCCCCTGGGCTACGAGGACCTCACCCGCGCCTACTTTGAGGCCCTGGCGCGCGATTGGCCGTCCGCCCTCGCCAAGCCTCCTGACCGTAACGAGAACACAAGAACCCCTTAAGTGACCTTTCTAGACGGCTTAAGCCCAGCTTCTTGGCGCCTGGCTACAATCTCGCTGGTACAGGAGGCGCCCCTGTCTGACGCAGCATTTACAGCCCTGACCGTTTGGCGGTCTTTGCATACAGCCTGCTGCAAGCCGTTAGCCCACAAACCGCGAGAGGAGCCACAACGGATGTCACTTTGGTCCCGCAAGTCGTTGCGCCGCAGCCTGCAAGTTGGACTGGGCCTGGCGCTCGCCATCGGTTTGGTTGCGAGTCAGGCCTTCGGTTGGTCGGAGTCCTGTTTCCGCCCGAAGGCGTCCCAGCCCAAGAACGTCGTCATCCTGATCGGCGATGGAATGGGCTTCAACCATGTCGCCGCCGGCGCTTACTGGATGTATGGTTGCGGCCATTCGCTGGTCTATGAGCGCTTTGCCCAGAGGTTAGCCATGGCCACCTGGTCGGCCAACAACCCGGCCGGTTACGACCCGGCCCAGGCCTGGACAGTCTTCAACTATGTGATGTCCGGTGCCACCGACTCGGCGTCGGCTGCCACCGCCATGTCAACGGGGGTCAAGAACTACGACGGCACCATCGGCGTGGATATCAACTACCAGCCTCTGGTTCACCTGATGCAGCGCGCGGAGCTGCTGGGAAAGGCCACCGGTGTCGTCACTTCCGTGGAGTTCAGCCATGCCACCCCGGCTGGCTTTGTGGCTCACAACAAGAGCCGCAACAACTATACCCAGATCGCGCTGGAGATGATCCGGGACAGCGCCTGTGACGTCGTCATGGGCTGCGGGCACCCCGAGTTCGACAACGATGCCCAGCCCCGCCCGACGCCCAAGTACAGCTACATCGGCGCTGACACCTGGGACATCCTGGTCAACGGTGTGCCCTGCGCTGACGCCAATGGCGATGGCGTGCAGGATCCGTGGGTGCTGGTCGAGGATGTCCGCGACTTCCGCCGCCTGATGTACGGCCGGGCTCCCGAACGTGTCTGTGGTGTGCCCAAGGTCTACACCACCCTGCAGCAGTCCCGTAGCGGAGACGCCTACGCCGATCCGTATGTGGTGCCGCTGAACCCGGATCTGCCCACCCTGGCGGAGATGAGCCTGGGAGCCCTGAATGTTCTGGATGCTGATGAAGATGGGTTCGTGCTGATGATCGAGGGTGGCGCCATTGACTGGGCCGCCCATGGCAACCAGCCGGGCCGCCTCATCGAGGAGCAGGTGGACTTCAATCACGCGGTGGAAGCCGTGTGCCGCTACCTGCAGCGTCGTGGCCTCTGGAAGGAGACCCTGGTTATCGTCACCGGCGACCACGAGACCGGCTATCTCACAGGCCCCGGCTCCGATCCGGACTGGACCCCCATCATCAACAACGGCCCGCGCCGCCTGCCGGGCATGGAGTTCCATAGCGGCGACCACACCAACTCGCTGGTCCCCTTCTACGCCGAGGGGCCGGGTGCCGCGATGTTTGCCGCCAAGGCCACCGGCTGGGACCCGGTGCACGGCGCCTACCTGGATAACACCGAGATCCACAACGTGTGCTGGGACCTGCTGAACTAGCTCACTGGACCGGCGTGACGGGTTGCGCCCCCGTCACGCTTCCCCGCAGCCGCCGTCGCCCCGTCGCAACTGTCGGCCCTCCGTAGCACAAAGCAAGCGCCCCTCTCCAGCCAGGCGGAGAGGGGCGCTTGCCTTCTCGTACCAGCAGCCCTGGTACGACTACTGACTCAGTTGCTCAATGGCCTCTGCCAGTTGTCGGCGGTAGGTGCGGAACTCCTCGGTTGGCCACTTGGCGTCATGGTTGCGCTCACCCAGTCTGAAGGCCGCCAGCTTGTCGGCGATGAGTTGACGCGCCGCGGCGGCCTGCGGGTGGTTGGGCTTGGCCTCCAGCAGCCGCGCCAGTGTCAGCATATACCGGTAGTCATCCAGCCCCTCGCGGATCTCGCGTTCAAAGTGGATGGTGGGGATCAGGTCGCCGGCGGCGTTGGTATGGCACCATGAGTAATCGTCCTCGCGGCAGTCCAGGGCATAGTAGGGGTCGCCGGCACTGGCGTTCCAGTGCCACGACAGCCGAAACTTCATCCCGTACTCCTTGGCGCACTTGTACATATAGGTGCCAAACGTCCAGCGGTTGCCGCCGTTGTAGAAGGCCCAGTCGTTCCCAGCGTCATGGATGATCTGGATTGCCGCCTCGTCGTGGATGTTGAGGTTGGCGATCTTCAGCGCCTTGACCAGCGGCAGGTGCGGGTCATCGGGCTGGGGGCTTGCGATGCTGGTGGCGCCCGTGGTCAGCACTGTCTCCGGCGCCGCGTCGCGCCAGGCCCGGGCGTTCTCGGCAGTGGGCGCGATGGCGTCGCCGATAGGCTCATCGCACAGGTTGTAGGCTACCGGCAGCCAGCCGGCCGCCCGGGCGTGTTCGTCCACTGCGGTCAGGATGACGCGCAGGAACTCGCGATAGTCCGCAAAGCCCGCCGCTTGCATGGCCGCGGTATCAACTAGGTAGTTGTTGAACCCCTGGATGCCCCCGTTATAGTTGACGACCGTGCCCTTGAAACCAGCCGCCCGGGCCATGGCCATCTCCTGGTCGGCCCGGGAAAAGTCAATATCGGGCTTACCATCCTGCCATCCGCGAATCCGGATGGTCGGGATGCCCGAGAAACTCGTCATGCCGTACTCGCGCATCTTCGCCAGGCACTTGCGGAGCATCTCGTCGTTGTAGTCCCCGAGGTCCTCGCTGTACCAGGGCAGGTCAATGTTGCATCCCCATGAGCCGGCGGGGACATCCACTTCGTCCAGCGGCGTGGCGAAGAGGCGTACAGTCAGGTCCAGCGAGTCCTGCGTGCCGTCGGCAAAGGCGAGGTTGACCTTCCCCGTGTAACTTCCTGGCCGCACTGCCGACGGAACCCGCAGCGTGAGCCAGAACGTGGTCGTGACGCCCTGGCGGATGTCGGCGGTGTCCCTGGGCATCACAAAGCGCGGCGAAATGGTGTAGACCGTGCCCTCCATGGTCACGCGGCTCAGGCGGTGGGACACCACGCCCGGTTGCACCGCCGAGGCCGGGACCGAGGCCCCACCCGGCCCTATCAGGTAGGTCACGGATACCGTAACTGCGCCCCGGTCGCGCAGCGGGTAGAGCGAGAACACGATCGGCTCCATCTCGCCCGCCGAGGCGAAGGTCTCCAGGCGAGTGGTGATCTCCTCGCGACGGGGAACAGCATTGACGGTCACATCATGCATCCAGTCACGGGCAAACAACACGTAGCCCTTCTCCTGCTCGGCGGCCGTTGGTTCCAGTTCAGGCACCATGCCCCGGGCGTCCTTGTGCGGGTCGGGGAGCACACGCTTGAAGTAGTTGTCGAAGTAGAACCGGCGGCGTTCGCGCAGGTTGTCCAGATACTTGCGGCCCAGCTCCGCCTGCTCCGCCGGGTAGATGACCAGGGCCGACACCGAGTTGGCCCAGTTGGCGCCCTCGAACTCCAGGAAGAGCTGCCCCCCGGTCACCTCCACATCGAACTCCTTCTCCTGGAAGTAGGCCCGCTGGTACTTGTCGAACGTGTTCTCCAGCGGGCTGTCCTCCACATCGGCGAACCGGAAGTACTTCTGGCGGAAGCGCTCCAGGTCCATGGTATCCCGGACGACCTCGACGCCGTTGGCCTTGACCACGCGCTGGCGGTAGACCTGATACTCGCCCCAGAAGCCGGAAGGGTTGTCGAGGTTGACAAAGACGTGGTACTTGCCGTCGGGAACGTCCACGGCGAAGCCGCCGGACTCGATGCAGATGAAGGTCTGGTAGACCGGGTCTGGCTGCAGGACATCGAAGGCCCGCCAGATGCGAGCATCCTTGAGGCCGTAGCCGCGCCCTGGAGAGTAGATGGTGCCTGGCGTCACGGCCGTCAGCCCTCGCAGCGGCGGCGACGTGCCGGGCCCGAAGCTGAAGGCCTGCAGGCCCGGCACCTTGACGCTGTCGGAGAGGTCGCGCTCAAGTCGCAGGTTGTCAAAGTAAAGCGGAGCTTTGCTCTGGCTGTTGCTGAGCACCAAGCGGGTGATGTGGGCCTTGTCCAGGGGGCGGCCAGGCCGGCTCTTCTCTCCCACATACAGGTCGGTGGGCAGGATCAGCGTGGACGCCCCGGGCGGAACCACCGTGATGTAGTTGACGCGGGTCCAGTAGCCTGTCGTACCGGTATCGCGGATCTCCACATAGACCTCGGCTGGCTCGTCAGCGGCGTTGAACACATCGGCCTTGAAGAAGTCGTAGCCTGTCCAGTCTATCTCGCCATCCCACGAGGCCCATTCCCTGTCTACGCGCAGTGCCCACTGGCCGTCGGTGGCGTGCTCCTGGACGGCGGCGGTGGCGGCCGGCGTGAAGGGCGCTTCGGTGCCGTCCTCGAAGCTGGCCAGGGGCTTGACTGGGGGTAGGTCGGTCTGCTGGGCCACGGCTTGCAGGGCCTCGCCACAGACATAGCACTTGCCCCAAGCTGCCATGTTGCGGTACCCGCAGTCTGGGCAGCGTACGGCGGTCGCCGCGTCCAACTCGCCGGGAGGGGCGATGGGCTGCTCCTCTTCACCCAGCACCGGGCCGTCGGTCAGCGGCGTGTCGGGGGTCACACGCTCGATGGCCGCGTCATCCACCCACAGCCGACCGGGGGCCCACAGACCGATGCGGCCCTGCACCTCTTGCTCCACGGCCACGTCCTTGACAATCTCCAGCCGGGTCCAGCCAAAGGTGCCGGTCCTGGTCAGTGGATGGTACTGCTCGTCAACGAAGTTCACGTCTTCACTCAGGCCCCACGCATGCTTGCCGATGTCCAGCCCGCGGATGTAACACGAGAAGCGATAGCGGCCGGGGGGGAGGGTGACCGTCGGCGTGTAGAGCCGGATCTTGCCGCCCTGGGCCCCGACGATCTCCGCGCAGGTCTCTCCCGTCCGGGCGATCTTGCCGTTCCGGAACTGGGGCGCGCCCTCGAAGATATAGCCACCCCACGGGGCGAAGGGCACGCCGAACTGGTTCTTCTCCTGCCGCCCCTCGATGGAGGGGTCAGGCAAGAGGTTGGCTTCTGGCTGGGCCAGAGCCGGGCCAAGAAGGATCAGTGCCGCCACAGCGCATGCCAACCGGGACATGGCAGACCTCCCACCGCGATGGACTTGTCAGTGGAGGTTCCGGGGCCGAAGCCGGGCAACCTGCCTCGGCGAGGGAGGGAGCCGCCCAACACCGGGGAAATAGACCAGCCTATCGTGACCAAGGAGGACCCACACATGTCGCTGGTCTTCGACCTGCCGAGCCGGATTCTCATGGGCCCGGGTCCCAGCAATGTGGCCCCCAGCGTGCTGCAAGCCATGGCCCTGCCCGCCATCGGCCACCTGGACCCGGAGTTCATCACCCTGATGGAGCACATCAAGACCCAGTTGCGGCAGGTGATGCTGACCGAAAACGAGTTGACGATCCCGGTGTCGGGTACCGGCAGTGCCGGGATGGAGGCGGTGCTTTGCAACCTGATTGAGCCCGGTGACCGTTGCGTCGTCTGTGTGCATGGCGTGTTCGGCGGGCGCATGGCCGATGTCTGCGGGCGCTACGGCGCGGAGGTGGTCAAGGTCGAGGCGCCGTGGGGTCAAGCCATTGACCCGGCGGACGTGCGAGCAGCGCTGGCCGGGGGCAAGACCAAGCTTGTGGCCATCGTCCACGCGGAGACCTCCACCGGGGTCCTTCAGCCCCTGGAAGAGATCAGCACCATGACCCACGAGGCGGGGGCGCTGCTGGTCGTGGACTGCGTGACCTCCCTGGGCGGACATCCGGTGCGGGTGGACGACTGGGGCATTGACGCCTGCTACTCCGGTACTCAGAAGTGTCTGAGCATCCCGCCCGGACTGGCCCCGGTCAGCTTCTCCCCGGCTGCCCTGAACGCTATCAACACCCGCAAGACCAGGGTCGCCAACTGGTACCTGGACATGACCATGGTGCAGAACTACTGGGGCCAGGACCGCGTCTACCACCACACGGCGCCCGTCAACGCCCTGTTCGGCTTCTACGAGGGCCTGCGCCTGGTGCTGGAGGAGGGCCTGGAAGCCCGCTGGGCGCGCCACCGGGCTAACCATGAGCTGCTGGTTGCCGGCCTGGCGGAGTTGGGCCTGGAGCTGTTGCCCGCCCCTGAGCATCGTCTCTGGAGCCTCAACGCTGTCAAGATACCCGACGGAGTGGATGACCTGGCGGTACGCAAGGCGCTGCTCACCGACTACAACATCGAGATCGGTGGTGGCCTGGGCGATCTCAAGGGGAAGGTCTGGCGCGTGGGCCTGATGGGCTGCAGCAGCACGCCCAACAACGTCAACGCCCTGCTGAGCGCGTTACGAGCGCTGCTTTAGGGCGCAGGATGAACACACTGACGGCCAGATGCCTTTACCCCATCGTGTCCATCTCGCCCATCCTGTTGGTCTCGTCATCTCACCTGTGCCAGCATGACCACTGACCTTGCCGACAACTTGCGCACCTTCTTGCCGGCCGGAGCGGTGCTGGAGGAGCCGCTGCAGTTGGCCCTCTATGCCTATGACGGGACCGTCTACGAGGGTCAGCCGGACCTGGTGACACTGCCGGAGACGACAGATCAGGTCGTGGCCATCGTGCGGGCGTGCAATGCCGCCGGCGTGCCGATCGTGCCGAGGGGCGGAGGCACGAGCCTGAGCGGCGGCCCGGTGCCCGTGCAGGGCGGCGTGGTGGTCAGTTTCAGCCGCATGGACCGCGTGCTGGAGCTGGACTACGCCAACCAGCGAGCGGTGGTGCAGCCGGGGGTCATCAACCAGGACCTGCAGAACCTCGTGGGCCAGCACGGCTACTTCTACGCCCCCGACCCGGCCAGCCAGTCGGTGTGCACGCTGGGTGGCAATGTGGGCGAAAACTCGGGCGGCCCTCACTGCCTGAAATATGGCGTGACCGCTAACCACGTGCTGGGCGTGGAAATGGTCCTGGCCGACGGCCAGGTGCTTCGGACTGGCGGCAAGGCCCTGGACTGGCCCGGCTATGACCTCAACGGGCTCATCGTCGGCCACGAGGGCACGTTTGGGCTCGTGACCGAGATCACTTGCCGCTTGATGCCGCTGCCGGAGCGAGTCGTGACCATGCTGGCTATCTTCGGCTCGCTGCAGGCGGCCAGCCAGACCGTGTCGGACATCATCGCTGCTGGCATCATCCCCGCCACGCTGGAGATGATGGACAACCCGATGATCCGCGCCGTGGAACAGGCTCTCCAGGCAGGTTACCCGCTGGACGCCGGGGCGGTGCTCATCATTGAGCTGGACGGCATGGCAGCGGGGCTTCAGGACCAGGTGGCGCGGGTGCGGAGCATCGGCGAGGCCAACGGCGTCACCGAGTTCAGGCAAGCGTGTGATGAGGCGGAGCGGGCCCTGCTGTGGAAGGGCCGCAAGGGCGCCTTCGGGGCCGTGGTGAACATCGCCCCCAGCAAGATCTGCACCGATATCTCCGTCCCCCGCACGAAGCTGCCGGAGACCCTGGCGGCTGTCATGGACATCGGCCGCCGCCACGGCGTGCCCATCGCCAATGTCTTTCATGCGGGCGATGGCAACCTGCACCCGCTGGTGCTCTACGATCCCCGCGACCCCGACATCGCGGCCAAGGTCGAGGCGGTAGACGCCGAGATCACGCAACTGGCCCTGCAGCAGGGCGGCGTGCTGACCGGCGAGCACGGCATCGGCTGCTGCAAGCGCAAACACATGACGCGGATGTTCGGTCCGGCCGAGCTGCGGGCCATGCGGCGGGTGCGGGAGGCCTTCGACCCCAAAGGGCGGCTCAATCCGGGCAAGGTGCTGCCAGACGACCTTACCTCCGACCCCTCTCCATGGGACGAGGAGGGGAAGAAACCACGGGGCAACGGCCCGTCAGCCGCCACCGTGGCCGTCTGCGAGCGTCTGGCTGCGGCGCATACCGAGGGCCGGAAGGTCGTGCTGCGCGGGCAGGGCACGAAGTCCGGTCCACCGCCGGAAGGGGCTGAGGTCGTAGACTTGGCCGCCCTCGACCGCATCGTCAGCTTCGACCATGAGAACCTGACGGTGACCGTCGAGGCCGGCCTCGGCTTCGCGGCACTGGACGCCGTCCTGGCCGAGCGCGGGCAGATGCTGGCGCTGCGCCCCCGCTTTCGGGCGCAGGCTACCATCGGCGGGACCCTTGCCGCGGGCGAGAGCGGGCCCTGCCGCTTGCTGTACGGCGGGCCCCGCGACCTGGTCACCGGCCTTCGGGCAGTCCTGGCGGACGGGACCATGGTGAGCTTCGGCAGCGCCTGCGTCAAGAACGTGGCGGGCTATGCCCTTGAGAAGCTGCTGGTGGGTTCCCGTGGCACGCTGGCCGCCATTGTCGAGGTGACACTACGCACGCTGCCGCGGCCGCAGACCATGCGCACGCTGGCCCTGCATCTGGAGGCGCCGTCGGGAGCCGAAGACCTGCTGGCCGCTATGATCGCCTCGCCCTTGCGACCAGCGGCGGTGGAGCTGGTGCACGGCATGCCCATCGGGGCGATTGCCGACGCGGCGTGGACACTGCTGGTGGGGCTGGAAGGCTTCGCCGCCGAGGTGCAGGCGATGGCCGACCATCTCGCCAGGATGGCCCGCGACCACCACTTGCCGCCATGGCAGGCTGTGGATGGCGACTATCTCGGCCTTTGGGACCGCGTCACCGACCTGGCGCCGGGGCCGGTGCTGAAGGCTTCCTGTCCGCTGAGCGCCACTGCGAAGCTGGCGCATGAGCTGTCGGGGCTCGCGGAGGGCCTGGTCTTGCGCGCAGGGCCGGGACTGGGCCTGTTGCACCTGGCCCTCCCGCCCGCCACCGACGTGGCTGCCTTCCAGCACGGGGCGCAGATGGTAGCGGAACACCACGGCGGCACGACGAGCTGGCTTCTCCCGGTGCCAGAGCGCAGTGTGACGAGGCTGCCCGACACAACGCGCGATGTAGTGCTGCGCCTCAAGAGCGCCCTGGACCCCGAGAGTGTCTTACCGCCGCCGCGTTTCTGATCCGAGTACCTGAGACGATACCATGCTGCCTGACCAGGCCTTCATCGAGAACGAGCTGAGCCGCTGCAACAAGTGCGGCTACTGCATGCAAAGCTGCCCGGTGTACCGCGCGGAGCGCCGTGAGGCCAATGTGGCTCGCGGGCGCAACCGGCTGCTGCGGGCGGTGCTGGAAGGCGAGAGGGAACTCTCGCGGGAGATGCGGGAGCCGTTCTTTGATTGCCTGCTGTGCGGCGCCTGTACCAACGACTGCTTCGGCAAGGTCCGCACCAAGGACCTGATGGTCCGGGCGCGCGAGGCCTATGCCGAGGACTTCGGCAGCCCGCTGCTGCGGCGCTATCTCTTTCACAACCTGCTTCCGGCGCCCCAACGCCTCACGCCGCTGATGCGTCTGGCCTCCCTCGGCAAGCGCACGGGGCTGGCCCGGCTGGCCGAACGGATGGGCCTGCTGCGCTGGCTGTCCCCGAACCTCGAGGTGGCCGACGCCCTCGTTCCGACTATGCCCAAAGCCTTCCTGCGTGACCGGCTGGCTGGCATGGGTTTCCGGGCGGTGCCCCACGCAGCGGGCACGCTCTACCGCTGGGAACCCGACCATGCCACCGGGCTGAGGGTGCTGTACTTCATCGGCTGCGGGACCAACTACCAACTCCCCCGGTCGGGCGGAGCAGCCCTGCGGCTGCTGCACCTGGGCGGCTGCCAGATCACCGTCGCCCCAAACAACTGCTGCGGCCTGCCGCCGTGGTCTTACGGCGATACGGAAGCCGCGCGATTGCTGGCTCGGCGCAACGTGGAGCTGCTGAGCGATCTGGACTGCGACGCCATCGTGACGGAGTGCGGGAGTTGCAGCGGGTTCCTGAAGGAATACGGGGAGGTACTGGGGGAGGTCTCGCCCGACGGCCCAGACGGCGCCTCATCCGCGGCCCCTCTGCAGTCTGTGGCGAGGGGGCCAGGGGGTGAGCTGTCTTCCCGCGTCCGTGACTTCACCGAGGTCCTCGCGACCCTCTCCCTGCCCAGGCCTGTCGCTACGGGCACCCCGCTAACTTACCACGACCCCTGCCACCTGGGGCGGTCTCAGGGCGTCCGCGAGCAACCCCGGAAGCTACTGGTGGACGTGGGCGGCTATGAGCTCAGGGAGATGGCCGAAGCCGACCGGTGCTGTGGCGGGGCGGGGTCGTACAACATCACCCACCCGGAGTTGTCACGGGCCATCCTGGGGCGGAAGCTGGACAATGCCGGGGCCACCGGGGCGCAACTCATCGCCACCGCCTGCCCGGCCTGCATCCTGCAACTGGGCTGGGGAGGCCGCGAGCGGGGCGAGGGCTTCACGGTGCGGCATGTAGCCGAGTTGCTGGCCGAGCGGCAGGGGCTGGAGCTGGGCCCCTGACAGTCTGTGCGTGCGGTGTGCCTTTGGCGTCTAGCGCCGTATCCCCATCTCCTCCCGGGTCAGACCCAGGTACCCGCCGATGGTCATCAGGAACTCGAAGATGTCAAACACGTGATGGATTCGCCGCTCGGCCTTCTGGGCCCACTTCACCAGGGCCAGCGCGGCTGCCTTGGCCTCCGCCTCTGACCCCGTGTGCCTGGCCACCAGCGCCGCGCTCAGCAGCTTCGCCATCTCGCCGAATTCACCCAGCAACTGCCATGAGTGAGCCTGGCAGGGCTCCGGGCGCTTCACCCCCTCGGTGACCATTGCGGCCGTCTGTTCCACTACCGCCGGGATCTGCCGCCAGTCACGCAGCGCGGCCTGCAACTCCTCCGGCGACGCCTCGCCGCGGATGACACGGGGGTGGAACAGCTTCGAGAGGCGTCTCAGGTACTTGCCGACGGCCTCACCGTCTTCCCCGAAGGAGGCCTGCAGGTGGTCCCTGGCGATGGCGTTCAGGGCCAGCTTGCGGTCCCAGAGAGTCCGCCCCAGGACCGTCATGCCCAGACCGGTGGGGAAGAAGACCCGCTGGACCTGGCAGCTCATGAACCCGTTGAGGCCGATGTCCTGCAGGCCGCGAATATCCTTGTGCAGCACCTCCGCCAGGGCGAACTGGCCCGGGTCCTTGAAGTGGTCCCACATGAAGTGGTAGTCGAAGTCAAACCCGTCGCCGTGGAAGCCCTTCTGCCAGGCCTTCAGGAAGGCCAGGTTCACCGCCGGGTCGGAGGGGAACTGTAGCTTGTTGCGCTTGTAGGGCGGGAGCTTGACCCCCTCGGGTGAGACCTCGGTGAAGGCCTTGGAGTACGACCGCGTGATGGGCGCAAACATGAGCAGGAAGCGATCGGGGTTGCGGATACGCTGCTTCTGCGGCGGCCAGAGAAGATCCACGTAAGCCAGGAAGACGATGCGGGTCTCGAGGCCGGCGGCCGTGAGCTTCTCGTCCAGCTCATTGAGCATCATCACGTACAGGTCAGACGGGCGGTCGTCGCGGCAGAGCGGACACTCGCACTGGTTGTTGCTGCCATCGGCCAGCCAGAAGTGGATGATGTCCACATCGGGATTCTCTCGGGCGTATTCCACGATGGCATCGGTCACGATCTCGCGAGTCCGGGGGTTGCCGTAGCAGAGATTGGTGTTCAGCGCGATCTGTCCCCAGAGCTCGCGCTTGCCGCCGATCTCGGCCAGGTACTGGACGGCCTCCTCCGGCAACGGTCCCTCATGGGGGAACCAACCCGGTCCCGGGATACCGAAGGGCTCGCAGGTCCAGCCGTGGCCCACAAGGTGCAGCACCAACCCGCGCCGCGTGATCTCGGCCCGGAGCCGCGCGGTCAGTTCGCGGGCCTCCTCAACCGTGAACTCCCGGCGGGGGTAGGTCGGGTTCCCCTCGTGCTCATACCAGCGCTGGAAGAAGTTGTAGGCTTCGCGGAACTGGATGAAGTAGGCGTTGTAGCCCAGCTTGGGCAGCCAGTCCACCATGTCCCGCACGTGCTCCCAACTGACCGCGCCCTCGATGCACACGCCGCGGTGCCGGTACGAGGCCTGCTCCTTCACCTCGACGGCGGGCAGGGTCTCGCCCAGGGCCGGCAGGCACTCTCCGGTCTTGCCCGGTCGGACCCAACGACAGCCCAGCTCCGTCAGATACCGATAGGCGGCCAGGAGGATGCTGCGCTCATTGCTGCCGGCGAGGTAGCCGCTGTCGCCTGCGGTGCGGATGTGAACTGCGTCGTCCCAGTCCGGGTCGGAGCCACTGTCGGCCTGCAGCCCGAAATCCGTCAGCAGACCCAGCCACAAGCCAGGTATGAAGGGCTCGTAGGTCTTCGCCACCCGCACCTTCACCGGGCGGCCGGTCATCTTCCCAAGACAGCGCTTGAGCTCCTTGGCGGCCAACTCGGCGGGCGGCGTGTTATCCAGGCGATAGATGGTGATGGACTCCACGGGTGACCTCCCCTTTGGGCCTCAGGACTTCGGCAGTGCTTCTGCAGGCAACGCGTTCTTCGCTATAGCCCCGCCGGACACCTGCGGCCGACCGCGTGTTGCAGGGAGGTCCTGGCGAGGCGAGGAATGTGCCCGACCTGATCCCAGTGGCCGTCTGAAGGAGAGCCGTCCATGTTGCTGCGTGTAGAGCCCTTTGCCCTGACCCTGGTCCTGGCCCTGGTGGCGCTCGTGCTGGCACGAGGCGACGCCCAGGAAGTCATCTCGCGGGCCACCGCCATCAAGGTGCCGGAGCTGGAGGCGGAGCTTGGGAAGGTGTACACCCGCGAAGGGCCGCTGGGCACGGTCTCACGTCAGCTTTACCTGCCCTACCCCCGCCCCAACGTTAGCTCGGTCATCACCACCGACTACGAGGGCCACGAGGGTCTGCGGCGCTTTGAGGTGGTGACCTACCAGGTCTTCGATGATGTCTACCAGGATGCTGAGCGCCGGTACTCCGACGACAACGGGCGCACCTGGACGGACTGGGCGCCGGACCCGGAAGTGGCTCTGGGCACCGCCGGCGACTACTCCCTGCAACGTTTCGTACCTACGGGTCCGTCACGGGGCTGCTATGACCCGAAGTCCGGCCTGATGGTCCAGCCGTACAGCCTGGCCACCTTCGAGGGGGACCCACGCAAGATCGGCCTGCGTGGGACCAATTACCACACATTCATTCGCACCTCCGCCGACAACGGCCGCACCTGGACCGAGGCGGGCATGGTGCGCTACCAGGACGGGCCGGAGTACGATCCGGCAAGGCTGCGCGACCCGGCTTTCATGAACAGCAACTACGCCGTCTACTACTTCCACATCATCCCCGCTCCCGGCGGCGGAGTGATGTTCCCGGCCGATACCCAGGGCGGGGTGCGGGTCCTTCGCGGACGCTGGGACCCGGCGCAGGGTCGGTACCAGTGGACGGTCAGCGAACTGGTGAGCATCTCACCGCAGGTGTCAGGCTATGTCTGCGAGCCGTGGCTGGCCGTCCTGCGGGATGGACGCATCCTGATGGACATGCGGGGCACCAACTACGGCACCCAGCCCAAGGCGCCGGGGCGCCATTGGTACAGCCTGTCCACCGACGGCGGGCAGACCTGGACCGAGCCCACGGACTGGCGCTATGACGACGGGGAGCAGTTCTTCTCACCCGCCACCATGGCCAAGCTGCTGCGGCACTCGCAGACCGGCAAGCTGTACTGGTTCGGCAATATCAGCCCCGTCCAGACCGATGGCAACTCCCCGCGATACCCGTTCTATGTTGCCGAGGTGGATGAGAGCAAGCCAGCCCTGAAGCGCGACACCCTGACGGTCATCGATGACTATGACCCGGCCCGACATACCCCGGCGGTGCAGTTCTCGAACTTCTATGTGTTCGAGAACCGCGAGACCCACGAGTTCGAGATCTATCTGTCACCCTATGGTCAGTACGCCAACGTCTACCAGGCGAGCGTCTACAAGTATGTGATCAGGTTGCGGCAGTGAGGATGACTACCTGACAAACCACCTTACCGCGCAGCGCAGCTCGTGGTCGGAGCAGCGCAAGGTGTACGGGTCGAAGCGCCGGTAGACCACATGCCCGTCGGTGCGGGCAAAGAGCCAGCCGAAGTCCCAGTTGCGGCTCTCGTAGCGCAGCGGGATGGCCGGGCGTACGCGGACCAGCGGATGGGTCCCGACCATGAACAGGCGCTGCTCGGTATAGTGATAGCCCGGCCCTGCCTGCACGAACAGCTCGTGCCGCAGGCCGGAGCCCAGATCACTGCAGAGACCACTGACCCCTACTTTCAGCTCGCAGCCCGAGACGAAGGCCTCCGTCAGGTCCGCCAGCGACCCGGCCAACACCTGCCCCATGGCGTCATGGGCCAGCACCTCTTGCCAGTCATCGCGCACACAGTACCGAAAGACGCCGAAGTCGTAGATGAAGTTGTGACTTGGGGCGTTGGTTCCGGCGTCCCAGCTATCCAGGCAGTGGTACCTGGGCATGTTCGCCGGCGGTTCGTTGGGCGACGGACCCGGCGCGCCCGTCGCGGGCTGGCCGTCCAGGAAGGGCCGGGCAATGGCCTGCTGACCATCCTGGTTGTACAGAAAGAACGACATGGACGGCCGCGGCCCGAAGCCGACCGGCAGGTCAATGGGCTGGCGCAGGCTCATGATCCCTGCTGCCCAGCGCCCGTCCAGCACGTAGGTCACGCCGAACTCTGCCACCTCCTCAATGAGCTCGTTGCTGTCCGAGGTGGTGTCTATGTGCTCGTTATGGCGGAAGGTCGTGCCGATGCGCAGGTCAGCCCCTCGGCCCAGGGCCGCTACCAGCGTCTCGGCGCTGCCCGATGTCACTTGCCGCGCCTCGTTTAACTCCATTGCACAACGCCACATGGTGGGTCCTCCCCTGGCTCCGCTTTGCCGGCGGCACCGGCTCAGCTTCGCCGGTAGTGTCTGGCGCCCCTGCCGTGCAAGAGGTCTCCGACGCTGAGCGGGGGAAGCCTTCGCTCATTCGATGGCGGCGTGGCGGGCCACGTCCACGGCGGAAGGAGACGCGCAGGCATGAGCCGACCCCTGTCCCCTCGTGTTGTGGTGCTATCGGTGGGTCTGCTGGCCATTGTCGTAACGGCTGCCGCCGACAGCTATGTGACGATCCTGCACTTCAACGACTTCCACGGGTATCTGCAGCCTGTGGAGAGCGAGGGGCGCAGCGTCGGCGGGCTGGCTCGCATCGCCACGGCCGCCGCCCAGGTGCGGGAGTGGAACAGCGACCACAACAACCTGACCCTCCTGCTTGAGGCAGGTGACATCCTCCAGGGCACGCCGCTCTCGATGACCTACAGGGGCGAGCCGGATGTGCTGTGCCTGAACCGCATGGGTCTGGACGCCATGTGCGTCGGCAATCACGAGTTCGACTTCGGGCAGGACAACCTGAAGAGGCTGATGGCCCTGGCGAAGTTCCCCATTCTGTCCGCCAACGTCTACGTGGCAGCCACCGGTGACCGCCTGACGCCGGCAGTGTGGCGCTTCGCACTGCCCGATGGGACCAGGGGCGCTGCCTTTGGCCTGACCACGGCTTCTGTGGCGGAGGAGACCCTGCCCTCCAACTTCGCCGGCCTCAGAATCACCGACCCGGTCGCGGAGTGCCAATCGCTGCTGACCGAGCTGCAGGGCCAGGCCCAGTTTCTGGTGGTCCTGACCCACCTGGGTTACGAGGAGGACCTGGCGTTGGCCCGGGCCTGTCCGGAGCTGGATGTCATCATCGGCGGCCACAGCCACACTCGGGTCGAGCCGCCGACGCGGGTCGGCAAGACGCTCGTCTGCCAGGCCGAGAGCTATGGCAGGTACCTCGGGCAACTCGATATGCTTGTCAGTGGGGGCGACGTCGTCCGGTACCGGGGCTTCCTGCGGCCCATGGATCAGGCCGTCGCCCCGGACCCAGAGATAGAGGCTCTTATCCGCGGGTACGCGGAGAAGCTGGACGAGAGGTTGCGCGAGGTCATTGCCCAGGCCGCCGTCGCCCTGAATGCCGAGCGGGACGAGGTCCGCAGCGGCGAAACCAACCTGGGAAACCTGGTCACCGACCTCTACCGGGAGTACACCCGGGCAGATGTCTGTCTGGTGAACGCGGGCGGTATCCGCGCCTCCATCGCCCAGGGACCGATCACTGTCGGCGACGTGCTGCGCGTCGCCCCCTTCAGCAACCTGGTTGCCATCAAGGAGGTTACCGGCGCGCAACTGCGGGCGGCCCTGGAGTACTCGGCCGGCCTGGAGCGGCCCCACGGCGGGTTCCTGCAGGTCTCGGGGCTGACCATGACCATCGCGGACGGCCACCTGGCCGAGGCCATCGTGGGCGGAGAGCCGCTGCAGGATGACCAGACCTACACGCTGGCCGCCACGGAGTTCATGCTGGCCGGGGGCGATGGCTACACCATGCTCACAGAGGGTGCAGAGCCCGAGTATCTCGGCTTCGCCGACAATGCCATCCTCATCGAGATGCTCAAGGCGAAGGGCACGGTTAGCCCGCGGATTGAGGGGCGCATATCGTTCCGCTAAGCCCACCATCCCGCGTAACGAGGTGAGCCATGTTGCGATTGCTTTGCCTGATAGCCTTCGTCTACTTGTCCTGTTTTGCGGCCAATGCCCTTGCCCAGGAGGCGACGAACCCCGTGACCCTGACCCTGAAGAGCAGCGAGGCTCTTTCTGGCATGTCGCCCCTGATCTATGCCAGTTACCTGCGGCCCGAAGGCCTGGAGATGGTGAAGCTGGGCGGATACTCTCCGGACAACGGGGTCACCTGGACCTCGCTGCCCGATATTCCGGATTTCGACAGCAACCTGCCCCACGGCTATCGCCGCGAGTCTTTCCCCATCTTCGTGGACCATTCCAACGGCAGGATCGTGCGGGTCGTCCCCTCGATGGACACGCCGGGTCTTGACCCCAGCATCATCGAGCCCCCGATCGCTCTGGAGACCTACTACCTGCGCTACCGGGTGTCGGTGGATGACGGCAAGACCTGGCTTTTCGACGAACAGATCATCCAGCGCGGCCACACCGCCGAGAACCCCTTCGAGGGCGTCTACTACGGCAAGAACGGCATCTTCATGGGTGACGTGGGCTCGCAACTCATCCGCACCCGCGCCGGGAAGATCATCATCCCCGCCCAGGCCTGCAAGCTTGGCCCTGACGGGAAGCTCTGGTCACCCGGTGGCGGCTTCACCTACACCGATGTCATCATGGTCATCGGCACCTGGACCGATGACAACCGGCTGGATTGGGAGATCTCCCGCCCCATCGAGGCCGACCCGACTCGCTCTACCCGGGGCATGATCGAGCCGACCGTGGCGGAGATGCCCGACGGCCGCCTGCTGTGCGTGATGCGCGGAAGCAATGGCGGCAGCAAGGACCCCGACTACAAGCTGCCCAGCTACCGCTGGTTCGCGGTCTCAGAGGACGGCGGGTACACCTGGACGGCGCCGGAGCCCTGGACCTACGACGACGGCACCGCCTTCTTCTCGCCCTCCAGCATGTCGCAACTGCTCACCGCCTCCGGCGGCAGGTATTTCTGGATCGGCAATATCAGCGAAGAGAACTGCCGCGGGAATGAGCCGCGGTACCCGCTGTACATCGGGCAGGTGGACCCTGTCAGCCTGAGACTCATCCGCAGCACACTGCTGGCCGTGGACACCAAGCGTCCGGATGAGGAGAATGTCTACCTGTCTCACTGGTGGGCCTACGAGGATCGGGCGACCGGCGACATCATTATCGCCGGGGCCCGCTACGGCCCACGCTACGAATCGCACACCCCCTGGCTGTGGCGGGTGGGGGTGGGGTAGGCTGTGCGCAGGGTTCACTACGCCTTCGCAGCTACCTTGATGCGGTTCGGGGCAGCGACTCTCGTGCTATCTATGGCCCTGATGGCGGATGCTCTGGCGGCCCAGAACCTGGTCCGGGACCCCGGCTTTGAGGCCGGGGCCGAGGGTTGGAGCTTGCCCCCGCAGCTTTACGCCGTGGACGAGAGCGTCGCGCACACGGGGCAGAGGAGCCTGCGCTACCACAACGACCCCGGTGGGCCCTATCTGCTGGCCGGCCAGGCCCTCCCCGTGCAGCCGGGCAAGTGTTACCGCATGAGCGTCTGGGTACGGACCGAGGGTATCGTCAGCAGCGACACCGGAGCCACCATCTGCATGGAGTGGCACGGCCCTGACGGCTACATCGGCGGCTCGTACCCGCTAGGTCTCACAGGCACGCAGGACTGGCGGCAGATCAGCTTCGAGACCATGCCGCTGCCCGAGGGAGTGACCGCCGGCAGCGTCGTCGTCTACGGCCGTCCGGGCACCCAGGGTACGGCGTGGTTCGATGATGTCGAGGTGACCGAGTTGCCCGGGCCGCTGGCACAGGTGCGCTTCGCAGGGGCGCCAACTGAGCAGCGGCGCCTCAAGGTCTTTGGCACCGGCGAGACCGCTGAGGCGCGGGTGGAGGTAGCGCTGTCGAGTGACCGGGGTATCACCCCCGACGCCTACGCAGTGCAGGTGCTGGCCAACTGGGCCGGGCAGAAACGTGAGTTCAGCACCGAGCGATGGACCGAGGGTGTCGCCGAGGTGGCTATTCCGGCCGCTGCCCTGTCCATCGGCGAGACCAGCCTGGAGGTGCGCCTGCTGGAGAGGGCCACGGGCCGTCCGGTGACGGCCGATTACCTTTCCGTCGAGCGGCGTCGCCTCCTGCGGCTGGACCTGGTGGCCCCGAACTCGTCTGGTCTCCTGGGTCTCCACGGCCCGCCTGAGACACGTCTGGGCGTGCGGGTCACGGCGCTGCCGGTGGACGCCTTGGTCCCGCGCGACTACACTGCCCGGCTGAGCCTGTCGCGTGATGGCACGCCAGTGGGTGAGCCGGTGGTGGTGCCAGTGTCAGACCGGGAGCCGGCTCTGGTGGAGTTGCCCCTGCCAGACGGCCTCAGGCGCGGGAACTACGACCTGAACGGCGAGCTCCTGGCCGGGAGCCAGACGGTCGCCTCCGCCTGGGCCCTCATCACCGTCGCCGGTCCCAGCGAACGCCCCGCGAACGCCACCTGGCTGGGACCAGACCGCATGCTGCAGGTGGCCGGCAAGCCCTTCTTCCCGATGGGGTTCTACATCCTCTCGAGCTTTGACAGCGTCTTCCCGGCTGACCAGCCGTACGTGTGGCTGACCGGCCGGCTGAACCCGGACTACTACCTGCCAGTTCTGGACAGGCTGGCGGACAGCCACTTCAACTGCTTCATTGACTATGGCTCGACGATGGGTGGCATCAAACAGGCCAGAGGTGTGCTGGATGCGGCCCAGGCACGGGGCCTGAAAGCCATCTTCTCGGTGAAGGACCTGATGCCGGGTGCCTACTGGCAGGCCTACACCCAGAACCTGCCTTGGAAGGACCTGCGGACTGCGGCCCACCATGTGGTCCGGGAGCTCCGCGACCACCCGGCGCTTATCTCATGGTACATCAACGACGAGGTCTTCCGACCGGACCTCTGGGAGGGAGCACTCAACGTCTTCCGCGACGTGCGCGCGGCCGACCCCTGGCACCCCACCTACGCGGTCCACTATGACTACAAGGGCCTTGGCGCCTACCGCGAGGCCTGCGACGTCATCGGCACTGACCCTTATACGCTCTGCGACGACATCGGCCTGGCGGCCCGCAGTTGGCGTGAGGCGCGTGACAACATCGGGCCTGACCAGCCGTTCTGGGCCGTCGTGCAGTGCTTTGGCCCCGGCTACGAGACCTCCACACCCAGCAACACACGCGAGCCGACCTACGACGAGGAGCGTGCCGCCACCATGGCCGCCATCGCCGAGGGAGCAACCGGGGTCATCTACTATTGCTATCACTCCCTGCAACGCTCGCCCCGCTTCGAGGAGCGTTTCGCCGAGCTGGACCGCATCGCCGCGGAAGTGCAGGGCCTCGTCCCCATCATCAGCCTGCCTGACGCAGCGCAGCAGGTTGTCGTGGCCGAGGGCACGCTCTCGGCCCTGACCAAGCAGGGCCGGGGCAGGAGCTACGTGATCCTGGCCAGCACTGAGCGCCATGACCAGGACGTGGTTCTCTCCCTGCCGTCCGCGCCACGGCGCGTACGAGACCTGACATCGGGGGAGACGCTGCGCAACAATGGCCACCAGCTTGCCCTGCGATTTCGGGCTCTGGATGCGCGCGTACTGGAGTTGGTCGGGAAGCCCTAACACCCCCCAGGAGGAAGGCCGATGAGACGCCTGGTCATGACCCTGGCCACCGCTGTGTTGGCCCTGCCGGCCCTGGCCGCCGACTACGTCTGGCTGGAGGGCGAGGCGCCCACGTCGTGCAGCATCGAGGTACAGCCCTCCGGCTGGGGCAACAAACAGTTCCTCTCGCAGCAGACCTGGCTGCACATCAGCATTGAGGCCTCCGAGGTGGAGCAGAAGTGCCCACCCGAGGGCATTGTCATCGCCTACGACTTCACGCCGCCCTCCGCCGGACGCTACGAGGTCTGGAACCGCATTGGCTTTGAGTTCGTGCGGTCTCCCTTTGAGTGGCGGATTGACGATGGGCCCTGGCAAGCGGTCCCGCCCGACGCGCTAACGACCGACCTCATGGAGATCGCCGAGTGGTGCGAGGTGGCATGGCTGAAGCTCGGCGACGTGGACCTCGCCGGCGGGCAGCACCGCCTGGAGATCCGGCTCCCTAGAACCTATACCGAAGCCGAGGGCCAACGCGCGCTGCGTAACCTCCTCTATGCCTCCGATGCGCTCTGCCTCTACCAGGGCGCTTTCCGCCCCAACAGCTTCCATAAGCCTGACGAGGCGTGGCAGACCGAACTGGACCTGAAGGCCGCACAGGACATCTTCCGACTGCATCCCGAGTACAGGGGACCCGACGGGCGCGTGGTGCTGCCGCTGGACGGCCTGTGGCAGGTCTGCCGTTGGGATGAGCAGGAGATCGAGGGGCGTGACCAGCCTGCAGCGTCTCTGCCTGACCTGGAAGATGTCCACTGGATGGCCATCCCTGTTCCCGGCAACAAGTTCGAGGTCAGACCGGAGCTACGTCTGTGCCATCGCTTCATCTACCGCACACGAGTGGAGATCCCCGCCGCGGCAACGGGACAGTCGTTCTATCTGCGCTTCCCCTCGCTCAGCATGATCGCCAGTGTGTTCGTCAACGGGCAGTACTGTGGCGGCACGAAGGCGCCTTTCGCGCGGTGGGAGTGTGATGTCACCGGGGCGATCACGCCGGGACAGGTGAACGAGGTCTGCGTGGTGGTCAAGGACGCCTACTACGCCTTCAGCCCAAGGAAGCTGGGCAAGAGCTGCCGGATGCAGTTCAACGTGCCGGTCAGTTGGATGGGATCGCGCAACTTCATCAATCAGCACTTCGACTTCCCGGTGGGCAGCGAGGCCTATGCCCAGAGCGCCGGCATCCTGGAGACGCCGAGCCTCATCGCCACGGGGCCGGTCTACGCGGCAGATGTGTTCGTGCGCCCCTCCACGTCGCGGAAGGAGCTGACTGCTGACATCACCTTGCGGAACTCGTCCGACACGCCGCGCCAGGTGCAGTTGCAGGTCCGAGCGGTGCCGGTGGGCGCAGGTGGACAAGCCAAGCAGTTCGCCACACAGGCGGTCACCGTTCCGGGAAGAAGCGAGCAGACGATCACCGTCACCGAGCCCTGGCCCAACCCGCGCCTGTGGTGGCCCGACGACCCGTTCCTGTATGACCTGGAGACGGCCATTGTCCTTGACGGCCAGACCGTTGAGGCCCGGCAAACGCGCTTTGGCTTCCGCGAATGGGGATGGACCGGGAAGCAGTTCACCATCAATGGCGTGCCCTGGCAGCTCTGGGCCGACACCACCCTCGGTGACGGTGGGCGCGACGCCGAGGCAGCGATTGCTCGCTGGCGCGAGAACGGCCAGAACATGTGGCGCTTCTGGGGTCGCACCTTCGGCGGTCTCAGCAAGGAGCAGGCCCTGGACCTGATGGACGCCCGCGGCATCGTCGTGCGGCGCAGCGGTATCTTTGACGGCCAGATGGCCAACTACCTCCACGGCTTGACCGACAACCCGGAACTCTACGCCAACTGGATCGAGCAGATGCGAGCGTGGGTCAGGGAGGAGCGCAACCACCCCTCGGTGCTCATCTGGTCGTTGGAGAACGAGATCACCTTCATCAACTCACGGAACCTGGGACAGGCCGAGGCCGTGGAGCCGGAGATTGCCCGCGCCGCCCGCGAGATCATGGCGCTGGACCCGACGCGGCCGGTCATGGTTGATGGTGGTAACTGCCTGATGGACAAGTCGCTGCCAGTCAATGGCGTGCATTACATGGAGAGCTACTGGCGCGACTACCCGGATGAAGCCTATACGCTTGAGAAGGCCTACCGCGCCCACGAGGCCGACATCCTGCCGGGCTGGGGCAAGTGCCCGTGGCAGTTGGTGCCGGACCGGCCCATCTTCATGGGCGAGAGCTTCTATGCGCGCGGTTCCACCCCCAGCGCCTATGCCCAGTTTGGCGGAGAGGCCTGCTTCCAGGGCTGGGGCCCGGCGACGCGGGTGGGAGTGGGGCGCCTGGCGAAGATGCTGGCCGAGGGCTACCGCTGGCATGGCGTCGCGGCGCATCACTTCTGGCTGAGCGAAAACGAAACGGACTTGCACCACAACTCATGGCGGCCGGTGGCGCTGCTGTGCCGCCAGTGGAACTGGACCTTCGCCGGCGGGCGGCAGGTGACCCGCACCCTCAAGGTCTTCAACAACACCCACCTCGACGACCCCATCGAGGCCGTATGGGCGCTGCTGATGGACAACAAGGCGGTGGTGCGTGAGGCGCGCACGTTCTCTCTGCCGCCGGGTGGTGCCCAGGAGTTCACGGTCACCATCACCACGCCCGCCGTGGGCGAGCGCACGGCGGCGCAGTTCGTGCTCAAGTGCTCCCGGGGCGGCCAGGAAGTCTTCCGGGAGACGAAGCCCGTGGCGCTGATACCGGCTGATGCCGGACCCAGGCCCAACCTGGCGGCCGCCGAGCTTGTCGTCATGGACCCGGCCGGAGCCGTCCGGTCAAGACTGCAAGCCCGGGGCATACCCTTCAGCACGGCCGTCGACTTGGCCGAGGTGCCAAAGGAGGCGCGGGTGGTCGTGGTGGGTGCCGATGCGCTGACCCCGGCTCTGGCCACCGACCCCCGCTGGCTGGCGCTGGCGGCGTCCGGCAAGCGGCTGCTGGTCCTGGAGCAGGCACAGCCACTGCACTTCCAGGCGCTGCCGGCCGACCTCACCCCCACCAACCATGTGGGCCGTATTGCCTTCCCGGAGAACCCGGCCCACCCGGCCTTCGCGGGCCTGGACGAGCAGGACTTCTTCACCTGGTCCGGCGACCATGTGGTCTACCGCAACTCGTACCGCAAGGCGACCCAGGGTGCGGTGTCCTTGGCCCAGTGCGACGATTCTCTGGGCGATACGGCGCTGGCCGAGTGTCCCGTCAACGACGGCCTGATGGTGCTGTGCCAGATGGTCGTCGGCCAGAAGCTGGCGACCGACCCGGTGGCGCAGCGCTTGTTTGACAACCTGCTGGCTTACTGCGCCACCTATGAACCCATCCGGCGCAAGACCGCTGTGGTCATGGCGCCGGACACACCAGCCTACCGCCTCCTGACTGAAAGCGGGCTGCAGTTCCAGGCCGTAGACGACGTGCGGTCGGCCCTTGACGGGAGCCACGACATTGTCGTCTTCGCCGCCACGCCGGCCAATCTGAAGGACCTGGCGGACGCGCCCGACCGCGTCAGGGCCTTCACCTCCCGCGGCGGCTGGCTCATGGCCTGGGGGCTTACCCCCGAGGGGCTGGCCGACTTCAACCGCCTGGTTGGCGTGGAGCACCTGCTGCGGCCCTTCGAGCTGGAGCGGGTGTCGCTGCCAGCCGTCCGCGATCCCCTGCTGGCTGGCCTGACCGCCCGCGATGTCACGATGGAGTCGGGGGAGAAGATCTTCCCGTGGGCCGGGGACATGTACCTCGTTGATGACGAGTTCACCTACATTGTGGACCTGGACGACATCGCGCCCTTTGCCGAGTTCCCGGGCGCCCCGGCAGGAGACCATGCGGCGGCCAAGGAGCGTGCAGCCGGCTGGCCCCGCAATGTGGTCAATGGCTTCACCAGTGCCGATGCCTGGAAACTCATCCACTACCTGGGGACCGACAATGCGCGGATCACCCTGACCTTGCCGCGACCCGAGCGCATCACGCGGTTCTCTATCGTCCTCAACACGCACTACAGCGTCGCCACCCAGGTCAAGCTCTACTACGACAACGACCCGACGCCAGTCGTCCTGACCACTCAGCCCCACGGAGAGCGCCAGGACTTCGAGCTGCAGTCGCGACAGGCCACGAGGCTGACCGTGGAACTGGCCGCGTTCGACAAGCCCGGACAGACCACCGGCATAGACAATCTCTGGCTGACCGTGGAGCGTCCGGCCGACTGGCGCCAGCGCGTTGTGCCGCTGCTGAACATCGGGGGCCTGGTGAAGTACCCCATGGGCGAGGGCGGGCTCATCCTGAACCAGCTCAACATCAAGGACAGCGAACCGGTACCGCAAAACGCGCAGAAGAAGCGCACCATCGTCACCACGTTGCTTCGCAACCTCCACGCCACCTTCGCCGGAGCCAGGCTCCTGACCACAGCCAACCTGCGCTTCACCCCGGTGCCCTTCCACGAGCGCTGCAACGCCTATGTCACGAAAGACCGCGGCTGGTTTGAGGGGGACCGGGACCTGGGTCACCTGCCGCGCGGCGAGGTGACGCTAGCGGGTGTACCGTACGAGATACGCGACTTCAAGACCTCGCCCTTGCCGGCCTGCGTCATGCTGGCCGGTCCAGGCACCAGAGGGCAACTGCCACAGGAGGTGCTGGGCTTGCCGTTAGGCGCACGGGCGGACGTGCTCTTCTTCCTGCACACGCTCAACCGCACCGTGCAATGGCGGCCCCGTAATGCCGAGGATGCGCCGCCGGTGCTGTTTGAGTACGTCATCCACTACGCGGACGGCCAGACCGCTACCATCCCGGTCGTTTACGGCGAGGGCGTGGCCCACTGGGTCAGCGCGCAACCGGCGGGCCTCAAGAGCGCCTCGGTGGCGTGGCATGCGCCGTTCCCGGGCGACCCCTCGGGCGAGGAGGCGGTCCTGTACCAGATGCAGTGGATCAACCCCCGGCCGGACGTGGAGATCAGCAGCCTTGACCTGCGGTATGGTCCGGAGGGTGCCCGGTACGGCGCCCCGGCCCTGCTGGCGCTCACACTTGGGTCGGAACTGCCGTAGACAGGCAGCAGGTGCGGGCGGGGGGTGCGGAGAATGGTCCAGCTGTAAGCGCTTACTTGACCGACTGAAGGGTCCAAAGGACGCGATGGCCAACATCTATGACGTGGCTCGCGCTGCGAGCGTCTCCATCGCTACGGTCTCTCGCGTGCTTAATGGCAGCGACCGCGTCAGCGAACCACTTCGCGTCCGCGTTCTGCAGGCCGCCGACCGGCTCGGCTACCGCCCCAACCGTCTGGCCCGCGCGCTGGCGGAAGGCCGTGTGCACGCCCTGGGCCTGATGCTTCCCTCCGACATCTCCCACCCCTTCTACTCGCAACTGGCTGAGCACGTCGCTGAGTGCGCCCTGCAGCAAGGCTATGAGGTCATCGTGGGTCTGCCGGCCCGGGCTGATGTTGACAGCTACCTGCGCGTGGCCAGCGACCTCCAGGATCGGCGCGTGCTAGGCATGCTTCTTTGCGCCGGGGCGGACACCGTGCGGGCCTGCGTGGCAGCACGTGGGGCCGACAGCCCCCCGATGGTCGCGGTCGGGTGTCTCCCGGAGGTCGGCATACCGGTGGTGACCAGTGACGAGGAGGCAGCCGGGTACCAGGCCGCCCGACACCTGCTGGAGTTCGGACACAAGCACATCGGCTATCTGGGGGTGGGAGCAGACCGTGTTCGCCGGCGGGGTCGCGAGGCAGGCTATGCCCGTGCCCTGGTGGAGGCTGGCAGTGAACCCCTCTTTGTGGAGGCTCCCCGCAACATGATGGGCGGCTGCCAGGGGGTGCAGCGGCTCCTGGAAGCAGCGCCGCATATCACCGCCGTCGTGACCCACAACGATGCGGTGGCTCTGGGCGCCCTGCGGGGGCTTCACGACATACGCCGCCGGGTCCCGCAGGACGTGTCGGTCGTCGGCTTTGATAACATCCGTCAGGGAGAGTACTGCGTGCCGGCTCTTACCACGATAGACCTGGCGGCGCAGGCCATCGCCTGTGAGGCAGTGCGCGTGGTGGTAGACCTGCTAGCCGGCGCCCCGGCCGCAGGTGAACCGGCCACATTGCTCATCCCGCCGCAACTCATCATCCGCGAGTCGTCTGCCCCCTGCCCAGGGGCCTGACCGGATTCGGGAGGACGCCCCATGTACTCTTTCCTGGCCCTGGTTGCTCTTGCCTGTGTCGGGGTGCTGCCGGTCTGCGCGGCCGTCGAGCCGCAGCCCCTGCCCGCCGGAGTGGCGGACACAGGGATCAACGTGCTCTATGACTCCAGCCACCAGTTCACGTTCTTCAACCACTGGAGCTGTCAGGACTCCCTGCGCAACGCGGGGCACCGCGTAACGGGCAATCAGGCCTCGCTGAACCGTGCCCTCACGCCGGGTACCGCCATGCGCACGCGATCGCAGGACAGCCACGAATGGGGCACATATCGGCCCTTTGGGCAGCTTCCCGCACCGGTCTATGACGTCTGCTACACCTACCAGCACAGCCGGGCCCAGCCTTACCTGCCGCAGGAGGTCCAGGCTCTGCGGCGCTTTGTGCAGGGTGGCGGGGGCCTGATTATCGAGATGAGCAACCCGGACACTCCCCTCGCGAGGATGGCGGAGAGCCTGGGCGCCAGGCTGACTCCGGACAACGGACCAGTGAGGGTGAAGGGTGAGGTCGAAGGACTGAAGGGCTTCGTCTTTCCGCGCGAGAGCCGACTCGCGCAGTTCAGTGACGGCTGGGAGGTGCTTGTCGGCGACGATGCGTCCCGCGGCGTCCTGGCGCAGCGCAAGCTGGGAGCGGGCAATATCCTGTGCCTGACCGACCCCGGACTACTCCACGAGAGATCCGGCGGGGAGGACCATCCCAATCAGGCTCTGCTGACCTGGATGGTCCGGCGAGCGGCCACAGGAGGCCGGGACAGGGCTGACGAGCGCCGCGTCCCCTGGGAGTATGGCGGCCTGGGCGGAGCCTTCTACCCCGACAACGAGATCGCTGTGGCCGGGGTACGCGTGCTGTACTCTGACAATCAGCTTCCGGACATCATAGAAATGGTCAAGAAGCGGGTTCCTGAGGTCCTCGAGCGGCTCCAGGGGATGTTGCCGACGCCGCCCAACCCGGGCGCGGCTTTCTACATCAACATTGCGGCGGGCGAGGGCGGTGGCTGGGCGGAGAACGCCATTACGCCCAAGCTGGCGGGCACCATCTCGCTGGACCACAACGGAATCCTGAGCGTCCTGGCCCATGAGCTGGCGCACACCATGTATGGTCCGGAGGCCACCGATGGCACACCCGGCTGTGGCCTGCCTGACTGGTTCAGCGAGGCCCACGCCGGGTGGTTCCAGCGCAAGATCGGCCGCGACATGGGCTTTGGCAGTGGCTGGCCGTACCACAGCCCGGGACTGGCGAGGCAGGACCCGTTGCTCGACCGCATTGACCTGGCCAATATCGGCGAGGGCGAGATGGGGCTGGCCTGGGAGAAGGCCTGGTTCATCTGGTCCATCATGGACGCGCGTTACGGCCCGGACTGGTACCCCAGGTGGCTGGCCCACGTGCATCGCAAGTACAACAACCCGCAGCGACAGCTCTCCATGGATGAGTACGTGGCTTCCATCAGCGAGACTGTGGGCGAGGACGTGGCGCCGCTGTTCGCCCGTTTCGGGACGACCGTGGCTGCCACCACGGAACTACCCCCGATCGGCCCCCGTTAGGGACAAGCAGAAGCGCAAAGACAGGACGCTGCCGCGAAGGCGGCAGCGTCCCTGACTCTCGTCCGTCGAGTAAGGCTAGCGCCCCTGAGCACCGCCGGGCCGCGACTGATTGGCGCCCTGGCCCTGGTCCGAGCCGCCCCCTGGCTTGACGGGACCTCGTGAGCGACTCTCCTTGACGGTGATGCCCTGCTCCTTGCCACTCGCCCCCGACTTCCCGCCGCTCGGACACCCACCCAACACCAGCGGCGTTGCCAGCGCAGCGACAAGGCCAAGCATGGTCAGCAGTTTGCGCATCCTGAAGGCCTCCATCATCTCCGGGAATGGACTGGCGGCACTAGTCAACGGTCAGGTCAAACTCGGGCACGGGCGGGTACCCCAACGGCCACGCCGCCAGCAGTTTGCCACGCTGGATCCACTTGGCGTGCCCGTCGTAGTAACCGCAGTTGACGCCGCCGTTGTGGAGGTCTGTCGGCAGCGAGCAGTTGGGCTGGTTGCAGGAGGGCCAGAACCAGCCGCACCACATGCTGCCTTCGGCCTGCAGGATCTTGCTGGCCGGCGACCTCACGGTGGCGATGCTCTTTCCCACGGTGCCGTAGTTGAACTGGTAGGTAGCGGTGAGGCGGCCGGTGGGACAGTCCGAGATGTCCCAGGGCTGCATGTTCCACGAAGGGCAGACCCAGATCTGGCGATTCTTGATGTAGGGCATGAGAAGGTCCATGTAGCCGAGGTTCTTGCCATCGGGATTGCCCCAGATGTCAGGGGGGAGCGTCTCGTCGTAGTCCTGAACATACTGCGCCACGGCGAGCATGATCTGCTTTGAGTTGCTCAGACACGAGGTCTGCCGTGCCTTCTCCCGCGCTTTGGCGAAGACAGGGAACAGAATGGCCGCGAGAATGGCGATGATGGCAATGACAACGAGAAGCTCGATAAGCGTGAAGCCGCGACGGTGCAACATGAGTTGTCATCTCCTTCCAGGGCAAGGGGCCATAGCACTGGTAAGCGCTTACTTACTGCTGGTAAGCGCTTACCGAGCCAGTCTAACGCGATTCCGCCTCCACCGCAAGAGGAATCTCGCGCCTCGGTCCAGACAAAGGGAAGGCGGTACCCAGACGGGAAATGGCAGGTCAGCCGGCGCCATCCACGCCATCTCGAGGTAGACCTATGGACCTTTGGTCTTCGCGCTGCAACGACATCTTGGACGCCCATGTCCATATGGGTGGCCCCGACAACGAGAGCAACCTGCTCACTGTGGCGGAGACCACCGGCATCCGCCGCATGGGGCTGGTCGCGATCCAGGACCCTGCCTCCGGCGAGGGGCTGCCCGGGGCGCTGTACATGAAGGCTCGCCACCCTGGGCAGTTTTTCGTCTTCGCGGGTCTCAACCATGCGGCGCGTCTGACCGAGGGGCGTGTGCCTACTCCCAGCCTCGCGGAGCAGGTGGCGACTTTCGCGGCCATCGGCTGTGACGGGCTGAAGATGATTGAGGGCAAGCCCACCTCACGCCAGCGGATGGATGTGCCCGTGACTGACGCGTACTTTGCCGACTACTGGGCGGCCGTGGAGGAACTGGGGCTGCCCGTCATCTGGCATGTCAACGACCCCGAGGAGTTCTGGGACCCGCAGCGCATTCCCGGCTGGGCCAGGGAGCGCGACTGGGGCTATGGGCCGCACGATGTGCAGAAGGAGGAGCTGTACGCAGAGGTGGAAGAGGTCCTGGCCCGGCACCCGGGGCTGAAGGTCATTTTCGCGCACTTCTACTTCCTGTCGGCAGACCTCCCCCGGGCGGAACGGCTGTTTGCGGCCCATCCCAACGTGCACTTCGACCTGGCCCCGGGCATCGAGATGCTCTACAACATCTCGCAAGACCCGGACGCCGGGCGCGAGTTCTTCATCCGCCATGCCGACCGCATCGTCTTTGGCACCGACCTGTGGAGCAGCATCAGCCTGACCGAGGCGCGTGCCCGCGCCGGCATTGTCTTCCGCTGGCTTGAGACCGAGGATGAGTTCCGGGTTCCGCCGGAAGCGGACTTCCTCCTGGGGCCGCCCGAGGACGGCATCATCCGCGGCATGGCCCTGCCGGATGACGTGCTGTCCCTGATCTACGGCGGCAACCTTCGCCGCCTGGTGGGAGACGAGAAGCGGCTGGACGTGCCCGCCGCGGTGGCCGAGTGCCAGCGGATCGCCGCCATTGCCGAGGCCATGTCCGGCAGGCCCGCGCCGGAGACCGAGGCGGGGATGGTCGCGGCAAGGCTGATGTCGAGGTAACCTCACCGCGCTGCTCTTTTCGATGGAACGGAAGGGGCCGGGGATGGGGGATCGTGGCTGCCGCCAGTGTAGCGTCATTACGGAGGTCAGTCCCATGTCCGTACGCAATGCTCTCTTCGTCTGTCTCGCCCTGCTCACTATTGCTGTTGCCTGTGCCCAGGAGGCCACCCCCGTGAAGACCTGGCAACTTGGTACGCCCATTGTCACTTACTGGGCCGGGCCACCCATGACCGAGGCCATGGCCAAACAGATGGCCGAGGGTGGCTTCAACCTGGTGTGGTGCACTGAGCAGGAGCTCGACAATGCCCACAAGTTCGGCCTGCGAGCCTACCTGTATGGCGGGCCCATGAGCCCCGAGGCCCTCGACGACCCCGCCAAGCGGGCGGAGCTGGAGGCTTACATCGCCCGGGTCAAGAACCATCCAGCGCTGTATGCGTACCACCTGCAGGACGAGCCAACCGCCGGGCGCTTCCCGGCGCTGGCCAGGCTGGTGGCCTTCCTGCGCGAGAAGGACCCCGCCCATCTGGCCTACATCAACCTCTTTCCGACCTATGCCAACAATGAGCAACTGGGGACCGAAGGCGATACCGTCACCGCCTACCAGAAGCACCTCGACCTGTTCATGGAGCAGGTCAAGCCCGCTCTCCTGAGCTACGATCACTACCATTTCGGCATCAACGGCAACGACGGCGGGCAGTACTTCCTGAACTTGGCCATGATTCGGAAAGCGGCCCAGGACGCGGGCATCCCCTTCATGAGCATTGTGCAGGCCTGCACCTGGAGCCCCGGCATGCGGATCCCCAACCGCGAGGAACAACGCTTCCTCATCTATACGACGCTGGCCTATGGGGGTCTGGGCATCTCGTACTATGTCTACGGCTACCCCGGCCACCAGGGCGCCATTGCCACGCCCGACGGCACGCCGACCTGGCGCTACTACGCCCTGCGGCAGTTCAACCGCGAGTTTCTCCACATCGCCACCGAGCTGCAGCCACTGCGGTCCCTGGCCGCGTATCATGTGGGGATGATCCCGGATGGCGCCGAGCCTCTGCCGGCCAGCAGTGTTTTTCGCTTTGACCCGCCGGTGGCGGCATCGAAGCCCGAGGGACCAAAGCTCAAGGGCCTGGTCATGGGTCTGTTCGGGGAGGGCGCGAAACCCAGCCACGCCATGGTGGTGAACCTGGACTATACGCAGCAAGTGACAACCACGGTCATCGGCCCTGGCCCGTTGGAGGTTTTCGACGCCGCCACGGCCACCTGGTCTCCTGCCGCGCGGGGCGACCGGGCCACGCTGCGCCTGCTCCCCGGCGGCGGGAAGCTGGTGCGGGTGAGGGGGTAGGTGCACGGCTGGCAACCAGCCAGGAGGATGCAGATGCTTGAGCCTGCCGTCGTTGAACTCAGCGGCAGCTTCCGCGAACAGGGGCGGCAGCATGGCGAGGCTGTGGGCGCGACCATCAAGGAGATCATCGCTGAGGTCGTGCCCTGGGACACCTGGACCAGCGACAAGGCCGAACCCATGCTGGCCCGGGTCGAGGACAACCTGAAGCGCTTCGCGCCTGGCCTGCTGGAGGAGCTGGAGGGCATCGCCGAGGGTTGCGGGCTGTCGTATCGCAAGATCCTGGCTTACAGCGCCTTTGTGGACGTTAGCATGGCTCACCAGTGGTGCACGGCCATGGCCTGGAGCGAAAGCCCGGATGGGCCCGTCCTCGGCAAGACCAATGACATTGGGTGGCACCAGGAGAAGTACCACCAGCTCTTCCGGCGACGCTCCGGCGAGGGCCTGCCCGCCATCTGGTTCACCTGGCCCGGGACAGTTTGGGGCGGCTGCTTCCTGAACGCGGCGGGCATTGCCTCGGGCGGGGCCAGCCTCGGCATGAAGGCCCGCAATGAGGCCGGAGTGCCCTCCAATTGCATGCTGCGGATTCTGATGGACCGCTGCGACAGCCTCGAGTCCGTGCTGCGCGCGCTGGACGAGGTGCCGGTCATGCACCACCCGCAGCATAACGTCACCTGCTGGGCCGAGGGCGGGGCCATGGCCCTGGAGTTCACGCCTGAAGGGACCTTCGTCTGCCAGCCGGTGGGGACGCCTTACGTTGTGGCGACCAACCACTTCTGTGAGGGCCCCTTCGCGGGCCGCGACACCGGCGAGGAGCGCCACCTGACCAACAGCCGGCGCCGGCTCGCGAACCTGCGCCATCTGGCTGAGACCGTCGAGCCAGGCGTGGCGGGCATGGTGCGAGTCTTCACCGACCACGCGGACAGCGGCGGCATCTGTCAGCACGGTGCCGAGGACATGTGGAGTTCGGCGGCCTATGTCATCGCTCCGCGCGAGCGACGGATGCTCGTGGCTCAGGGTCAGCCCTGCGAGGCAGGGTTTGAGGAGTTCGTGCTATAGGTGTGGGAGCGATTCAGATGGCCCGTATGCTGCTGCTGAGCACCGCGATCTGCCTCGTGGGGTATGCCCAGGCGCAGGTCGAGGGCGTTACTGAGCGCCGCTTCCTGATGGGCTTCACCTCGTGGCCCTATGCCGCAACCCTGGAGGCGGTGCAGGGGACCTACAACTTTATCGGCGCCCATGGCGACCTGCTGACCGAGCACTTCGACAACGGTGTCCCGTGGCCCGAAATGGTGCGAGACGAGCCGTTCCCGGCGTGGCTGCAGGCCAAACTGGAGGGCCTCAAGGCCAGTCGCCCGGCGAACTGCAAGGTGGCGCTGTCCTTGACACCCCTGAACATGGGGCGCAATGGCCTGGCGCCGTGCGCGGGGGAGGGGGAGCGCCCGCCGTTGCCCACCGTGCTGGAAGGTAAGCCCTTTGACGACCCGGTGCTCATCCGCGCCTATACCAACTACTGCCTGCGGATGATCGAGCTGTTTCGCCCCGACTACTGCCTGACCGGCATTGAGGCCAACGAGTTGCTCAGCAACAAGCCTGAGCAGTGGCCGGCCTATGTGCGCTTGTCCCGGGCGGTGCAGGCCGTGCTGCGGGCCAGATACCCGGAGCTGCCGCTGGCCGAAAGCATCACTCTGCACAAACTCTACGATCCCCTCAGCCCGAAGCTGGCGGAGTACCAGGCGCAGGTCAAGGAGTTCATCGCTCCTCACGACTACCTGGCCATCAGCTTCTACCCGCTGCTCCCGGGAATCACCCGTGAGGCGCAGTATACCGCCGCCCTGGACTTCTTGCCCACCTTTACGGACAAGCCCATCGCCTTCGCGGAGACGGGCTGCCCGGCGGAGCGCCTGACCGTCGCCGCCTACGGGCTCGACCTGCCCTTCACCCCGGCGGACCAGGACGTCTACGTCCGCGCTCTGCTGACCCGCGCCCAGCGCGAAGGGTACCTGTATGTGACCTACTGGGCCCACCGCGACTTCGACGCGCTGTGGGACATCTTTCCTGACAACGTCAAGGACTTGGGCCGTCTCTGGCGTGATACGGGCCTGCTGGACGAGGCGGGGAACGAGCGGCCCGCGTGTGAGACCTGGAGGGCCTGGTTCAGGGTCGCTCACGCAGCACCTTGACCAACTCCGTCTTCCAGCGCCCGCTCAGGTCGCGCAGACCCGTGGGGTTGTCGGGAGTGTCCTGATAGGACCAGATCCACCATCCCCCAAAGCCGTACTCGTCCACCTTGGCGAAGTGCCAGCGCAGGACGTCTGCGTCCGAGAGGCCTGACTTGTCCACGATGGTGTCGGCCGTGGAGTGGCCCGCCCCCTTGAAGTCCGTGGAGATGATGCGCCCGGCGCTTTCCCGGCCGAGGATGGCAACGATCTCACGCAGGTAGTGAAAGCCGTCGGTGGCCGGGTCACAGCAGGGGTAGGTGGACATGACCCAATAGTCCGGTGGCAGCTTCAGGTCATCCACCAGCCAGCGCTTCAGGTTGCTGACCGAGCTGAGCCGCGCCCGCGGGCCCTTGGCGTTCCAGTATTCCGTGTCCGCCAGGATGGGCAGCATGATGGGCGAGCCGACCGGCCGCGTGGCGGCCTGGCAGAAGCGCGGCCACACCTCCCGCACGAAGCGCGCCGCGAATTCGCCGACCTGGGGTTGCTCGGGCCAATCCCACGTCACCGGCTCCGCCCCCCCGAGCTGGTAGTTGCCCATCATGGTCCAGAAGGCGATAGCCTCCGGGTCGGCCACCTCCGCTTCCACATACCGGATGATCTGCTCATACCAGACCGCGGCCTCCGTCCAGGGGGTGTCGTCAGGCTCTGGCCACCATTCGCTCTGGCCGATGTGGTGGGCCGTGTCCACCTCGTAGGGGATCCACTGGTTGGTGGCCAGGTCCACCTCGACCGCCAAGCCCAGGCGGTGGCAGTCGTCCAAGAAGTCCACCAGGTTCCGCAGTGTCCTCATGTTGGCCCAGGCGGTCACATCAGCCGCATCGTCGGCGGGCGACATCGCCCTCTCACGCAAGGTCAGGGGAATGAGGACCATCACATCCAGGAAGTTGAGCCCGGTTGCGGCGACCAGTTCCGACAGCTCTCCCCTGACCCGGGGGCGAATAAGGTGGTAGTCGGCTAGCCAGTGGCCAGTGCCGGGGGGCGAGAGTGACACGGGGTTGAAATGTACGCCGCGCAGGCGGTCGGTTGGCCTCAGGCCGTCAGCCAGGCCGCCGGCAGCGAGGCTCAACATTGCCGCCAGGGTGAGGCATCGCGACAGGGTACCCATGGCGCCAGGCACATCGCGCCTCATTCCCATCTCCCTCGCCGGGTGATTGCCACAGCCGGAGGGGTGGTTACTGCTGTCGCTTGGTCCAGTGGGCGACGATGTAGACAAAGAGGTTGGTGCCCATCTGAAAGGCCGGCTCGCGGCTCTCGGGCTTGACCCAGCCACCCGTGCCCTCCCAGCAGTCCCCGTAATCGTTGCGCGAGAAGATGACCCCCAGCCGCCCGCCGACATCCACCCCCTGCAGCGGATAGCGTTCGCCCATGTCCCCGGCCGGCACCGAGTTCAGCACATAGTGGGCGCGGTAGATCTCATGGTTCTGGGGCAGATCGCGCAAGCCTCGACCGAAGATCTGGCGGATCTCGCGCTTGAAGCACTCGCCAAAGGGACCGTGGGAGTCCTCTGCCAGGATGGTACCGCCGTTCTCCACGTACTGCTTGAGCGCCGCCCGCTCCTCGGGTGTGAAGGAGAAGGGGCGGTGACCGCGCAGGTGCAGCACCGGCAGGTCCTTGATCTCGTCGTAGCGCAGGGCGACGGTACGCTTGGAGACAGTCACGTGTACTTTGGTGCGCTGGCGGATCTCGCTGAGCAGATTGGGCATGCCCTGGGCGTCGGCCTCGTAGTCGCTGTTGGTGATACCCATAGGCAGGTCAAAGCTGCCGGCGACGCCGACGTAGAGGCCACCAGGGCCCTGTCTGCCGCCGGTGGCGACCGGGGCGCCGAGGGTGGCGTCTGTGCCGGGGCCCTCGCCGCTGAAGCCGCCCGTGCCCAGGGCGACGGCCAGGGGCAGACCGGGAAGGCCCCAGCCACCACCTTCTCCCCCACCGCCAAGCACCACGACCGGCCCGCCGCTGCCGGTGCCGGTGCCATCGCCGCCGATAGCGCCCTGTCCCGCGAGACTGCCGCCAGCCGTGCCGCCGCCAACGCCCTCCAGCGCCACCATTACGGCCGAACTGCGTCCGCCGGTGCCAGTACCACCGCCAGCACCACCGGGGCCGATGCCGATGCCACCGACGCCAAGCCCCCCTGGGGCGCCCTGCAGGCCCAGGCCGCCACCGCCGCGCCCGGCGCCTCCGCCCAGCACGATGGTCACCGGCCCACCCGATCCGCCCGAACCGCCCGGGATGCCGCCACCGCCGGAGCCATGCCCCCCGCCCGTGCCGCCGCCGGAGCCCTGGCCGCTGCCGGCCCCGCCAAGCCCAGCCAGAGTCATGGCCACGCCTGCCCCGCGACCGCCTATCCCTCCACCGCCCCCACCGCCCCCGCCCGGGCCCTCTCCGTAACCCACCCCCGCCCCCCCCCCCCCCCCCCCCCCCCCCCCCCCCCCGCC
>FWPV01000819.1_pt1 | contig 93102 bp, 91 predicted proteins | sample 2228371 | NCBI WGS metagenome assembly FWPV01 (sample SAMEA103939776, study PRJEB20133) | metagenome
GAGATGCGCCGATCCTGTACCAGCAGGTAGAACAAAAGCGAAGCCCCCACCGCAAAGGGCAGGGCAAAGCCGGTTAGCTCGGGGGGTGCCTGGACGGTACCGTAGATGGCCCCGGCTCCCACCACCACCAGCGCGTTGAAAACGCAGGAGCCCAGGATATTGCCCACCGCCAGCGAGGCCTTGCCCTGCCGGGCCGCACCGATGCTCACCACCAGCTCGGGCAGGGTGGTACCCAGGGCCAGAATGGTGACCGCCACGATAGCGGTGGGTACACCCAGGCCCGTGGCAAGCCCCTGGAGGCTGCCCACATCCATTCGGCGCCAAAGTAGATGCCCACTGCGCTAAGGGCCACCAAAAGAAGGTCGCGCGGGGCGATGGAGGTGCGGGTTTCGCCCTTCGAATCGCTGCTGCCCTCTTTGAGTAAGTAGGCTACATATACCCCATACACCGCCAGCAAACACAGCCCTTCCACCCGGCCCACCACCCCATCGAACATCACCACCCCCAGCACAAACGCCGAGCCCACCAGAAAGTGCAGGTCAATGGCGATATAGGCCTCACCCAGATAGACCGGCCGCAGCACCGAGAAAACCGTGCTGACCCCCAGAATTAGGAGCAGGTTGGAGACATTGGCCCCCAGTACGTTGCCGCTGACAATCTGGGAAACCCCCTGGCTCACCGAAAAAAGCCCGGTGATGAGTTCGGGCAGCGAGGTGCCCACCCCCACGATAATCACGCCCACCATGAAGCTGGATAGCCCCACAGCAAGACCAATACGCTCGGCGGCCCCGGTAAACAAGCGCGCCGAAACCAACAGCAGGGCCAGACTTCCAATAAAGGTCAGGAAAAGTAACAACATGGGTAGCCCTGCTCGAGGCTACCCGGAGGGTTTGGGAAAAAGCAAATGTACCGGGAAGTGCTCTGCTAGGCAGGTATCAAAGACCGCCCTAACCCGAGGGCGTTGTACAGCGGCCTGGCGATAAAGCCCCCGCCCAAAAGCCGTTCACCTTGGTACAGCACCGCCGACTGGCCTGAGGTCACAGCAAACTGGGGCTCTTCCAGCCGGATGACCAGCCGCCCGGCGCCCATGGCCTCCACCCGGGCCGGCACCGGCCTGGTGCGGTAGCGCACCTGCACCTCGAGGCGCTCGGGTAGGTTCTCTGGTTCGATCAGCAGGTTGACCTCGCGGGCCTCGAGGCCCCCCCACATACAGGCTTCCTTGGGCCCCACAATCACCTCGTTGGTGGCGGTGTTCACCTGCACCACGTAGCGCTCGAGGTGGCTCTTCCACAGACCCAGGCCCTTTTTCTGGCCCACCGTGTAGAACTGCGCTCCGCTGTGCTCGCCAATCTGCTGGCCGGTCTCGAGGTCAATCAGCGGCCCTGGGCGGGCCGTGAGGTGCTGGGCCAGAAAATCCTTCAGGTCGCCCTGCACAAAGCAGATGTTCTGGCTCTCGGGCTTTTTGGCCGTAGGCAGACCAAACTGCTCGGCCAGGGCCCGCACCTGGGGCTTTTCCAGGTGCCCCACCGGGAAAAGCATATGGGGAATGGCCTCCTTGGGCGTGCCCCACAAAAAGTAGGTCTGGTCTTTCTTGGGGTCGCCCCGGTACAGACCCCCGTCGCGGCTGATGACGTAGTGCCCGGTCGCCACATAGTCGCAGCCCAGCATCCGGGCCTTTTTTAGAAGCGAGTCGAATTTGACACGGGTGTTGCAGTTCACGCAGGGGTTAGGGGTCTCGCCAGCCCGGTAGCCCGCGATAAAAGGGTCAATAATTTTTTCCTGAAACTCCTCGCGGTAGTCGAGCAGGTAAAAGGGAATACCGAGGATATCGGCCACCCGCCGGGCCTCGTAGGCGGCGTCGGGCGAGCAGCAGGTCTCGAAGCAGTCGTCTTTTTTGTTATCGGGCCAGAAGCGCATCATGGCCCCGATGACCTCGTAGCCCTGCTCCTTAAGCAAAGCCGCGCTCACCGAGGAGTCCACCCCCCCGCTCATGGCCGCCAGTACACGCTTACCCATACCAAGGGAGCCTCGAGGCTCCTAGATAAGTGTACCCGATGCTTTTAGGAGCCAGGGCACACTTCCCCCAGGCGTGCAACTTCGTTCGTGTTGACAGCTTGCAGCGCCTGTGTTAACCTACAGGACGCATTTGGTGGTACACACCAATGCGGCAAGGGCGCGTAGCTCAGTTGGATAGAGCGACTGACTACGGATCAGTAGGTCGTGGGTTCGAATCCTGCCGCGCCCGCCATACAAAAAGCACGGAGTTTATCCACTCCGTGCTTTTTTATTTTCGCCACTCCTCCAGACGCTCGCGCAGTTCGCGGGCATAGCGGGGGTTGCGCCCGCCCCCCAGGGCCGCCAGTCCGCCGATAAGCAAAAAAGCCAGACTCACCGGGATGGGTTTGATCAGGAACACCGCCAACACGGCACCCACCAGCAAGCCCAGGCCCACGCGGATACGCCCGGTCAGCAAGCTGCGCACCGAGAGAAAGGCCAGCAGGCCAGGAAGAAGCCACAACAACAGCCGCAGCAGCAGCACCGCGCCTTCGGTCATGAACTTATGGTAGCAGAGCTTTACGAGCCGATGCCCCAGACCAGCAAGGCCCCCAGGTCCTCGGCAGGAACCGGCCAGCCCAGGATATGGCCCTGGCCATAATCGGCGCCCAGCTCTTTCATGCGGGTAAGCTGAGACTGTTCCTCCAAACCTTTGGCCACAGCCTTGGCGCCCACAGCATGCACCATATCGATGGCTGCCTTCGCCAGCATGGCGTTTTCTGAGACCGAAAGGACGGGATTAAGTTTTATCCAGTCGATGGGTAGCCGTTTGAGCTGGGTGAGGGGAAGGGGATTGGAACCAAAATTATCGAGAGCAACCAGAACGCCCAGGTGCTTGAGGATCTCGAGGCTGCGGCTGGTGGTCTCGAGGTCGCTCAGAATAGCCTCTTCACGCAGTTCTACGATGAGGGTATCGGCCGGAAGACGCTTGGCTGAGAGCATCTCTTGCAGCACACCAGGGAAGTTCGGATCAACCAGGGTTTCAGTCGAAACATTGATGCTAAAGCGGGCATTGACCCCCGAGGGCCTCCAGAGGGCGGCCTGCTCGAGCACTTTTTCCAGGGTCCAGCGATCCTGAACGCTCATCAGGCCCACCTGCTCTGCCAGGGGCAGGAACTCCCCGGCTTGATGCAGCCCCTTGGGCCTGGGCCAGCGGGCCAGGGCCTCCACGGCCACCAGCTCGAGGTCGCTTAGGCTGAATACTGGCTGGAAATGCAGGGTTAAGCCATCTTGCGAGATAGCTTCCTGCAGTTCGGTTGCACCGGGGGTCAGCAACCGGATACCCCCACCCGCCTCGAGAGCCATCTGGCAGGCTTGTTCGGCCTGGCCCCAGAGTCCGTCTACGGTAGTGGCGTCTTGCGGGTACATAGCAATCCCAATGCCCACTTTCAGGCCCGATAACGCAGCCCGCAAGCGGGCTAGCAGGCGGTGGGCCACCCGGCTGGCCCCGGCTGTCCAGCGTACCTCGGAGAGCAACAGGGCGAACCCCTGCTCGCCCAGGTAGGCCAGTGAGTCGCTCTGGCGCAGGGTATAGGCAATTTCACGGGCAGCTCGCTCGGTCTGGGTCTTATTCATCCCTTCGATCTGGATACGCATCAAGGCCAGCGAACGCTCGTATCGTTGGGCCATCGAGAGCGCCTGGGCCAAATTGAGCTCAAATTCGCTGCGCTTAACCGCCAGTGACTTACGCTCAGGGGTTTGAATTTTGATATCGTCCTTGATTGGGCGCAGAATACGCTCGATCACCTGGGCCAGAGCTAGAGCCAGGGTCTCATCGGCGTTGCTCCATTTACGGGGTTGGAGGCTTTCAATCCATATCACGCCCCGTAACCCTCCTTCCCCATGCAAGACCGCCTGCAAAACCGCCCCCAGACCCCGTCCGATCAGGATGTCGCGCAACTCATTCATGCGGGCATCCTGGCGGGTGTCGTCGGCGGCAATCAGCAGGTTGCGCTCAAGTACCTGAAAATAGACCGGGTGGCGTTCGGGCTGGAGTTCCTCGAGTGGAGCCGCTTCGGGGTACTGCCCAGCCGGTTTCAGGCTGCGCGCACTGCCATCACGCAGCCACAAGCAGAGGCCCTTGAATCCTAGAGAAATTAGCATCTCCCCTAGCTTGGGTAGTGCTTCCTCTACGCTGGCGAAGCGGTGCTGGGTAATCTCGAGCAGTGAACGCTGCCAGGATTCCTTGGGCATGGGGTTGACGGCCACACCCTGGGATTCGACCAGCAACGACTGCAAGGCCTCGATCAGGGCCAGCTTGGCCCGCTCGTTTAAGTTGTAGCCTTTTTGCCCAATGTGTAGCCGTGGTGCTGCCCAAACCAAACGGCTGCTCACCCAAGATTCGCCGGTAAGCAGGTTGAGCAGCAACTCTTGCGCTTCCTGGGGTTTGAGTACCACACCCCCAGCCCCTCCCAGGCGTATAGCCATGCCAGAAGGCATATCCTGGTGCTCAATCAGGAGGGTGGCCCCTTCAATCGAGAGCGGTGCAAATAGCTTCCAACTAACCTCGTTCACCAATGCCAATCCTTTCTGCGGGGGCTCCAAGCAGCCACAATTCTAATGTACCAAGGTACAGGGTGATGTACATGGTTATTGGTCACCAGCTCTCGCGATAATCTGTGCGCCCGGGTTACGCCCTCTGGGTAATCACCCGTAGCCCATCAGGGATGACCTGTACCCGATACTCGTGGCTGGGCTCAAGCAGTTCCCCATCGGTGTGGGCCGGAACCGGACGGTCGAAGCGGACGACAAACTCGGTTCCGTGAAAGAAGTGCAGACGGGGGTGGTGTACGTGCTTACCCACAATCAACCGGGGTAGAATCCCCACCACCCCCAGGCGGCTAAAGGCCCCGGCCACCGCTACGGAAATAAGGCCATCGGTAGGCCGTGCATCGGGCACAATGGGAATACCCCCACCATAGCTCGAACCGTTCATCAGAGCCACCAGCAGGCTAGGGCCCTGGTAGAGGATTTGGTTGTTCTGGGTAAGCTCGAGGTTAGGCAGCTCGAGCTCCTTCAGTACAGCAAAAATGGAGTATAAGTAACGCGGCATTCCCCGCAAAAAAGTAGGAGCAGTGAGAGCCTTCCGAGCCACTGCTGCATCGAAACCGATACCCAGGCTGGTTCCATATGGCTGGTTATTAACCAGGCCCAGGTCTACATGGCGGATGGGGCCCTGCAAGGCTGTGTGCAAAGCAGCCTCGAGGGGTAGCTTGTGCAACCCCACCATGCGGGCAAAGTCGTTACCGCTACCGATGGGCACCACTCCTATAGCCTTATCTGAACCGGCGATTCCGCGCACCACCTCGTGTACCGTCCCATCGCCCCCCACCGCAACCACCCGACTGCCGGCTGGAGCGTTCCGGGCAATCTGGATCGCGTGCCCCGGGGCCTGGGTCACCACCATCTCGGTATCTGAAGACTGGGCACGCCGGATAGCGGCCTCGAGCAGGCCCAGCATCTGGCCCACTCGCCCCCGCCCTGCTGCTGGATTGATGACAAAAATCGTATAGCTACGCATTGTGTTTCGTAAGATTCTAGCAGAGGCCGACGTTGTACAATACAGCCATATCCAAACGGGGTTTCCGCAGCACCGCTTGCATGGTATATGGGTAGGAGCCCGGAGATATTTAAGGAAGGTTCTATGAACCGACCCGTCGCACAAGCCCACCTTTCGCAGCTCGCCGAGCTGCTCTGCTGGATGGATGAAACACCCGAACGCCGTTCGCTGGCCCCTGAGGCACGTACCCCCGAAGGGCTGTGGTGGGAGGTGTTGGCCGGCGAGGACGAAAAAGCCTGGGTCTGGCTCGAGGCTGGCCGGGTACAGGGATATGGCGCTTTGGTTCCCTTCTGGGACGGGGCAGCCCTCGAGGGCCCCATCATCCGCGGGGGCAACGGTAAAGCGCTTTTGGAGCACCTGATCAGAAAAGCTCGCCAGGAAGGATATCCCACCCTTTATGCCTTCCCCGAGGCTAGCAACCATCAGGCTCGAGCCCTGCTGGAGCAGATGGGCTTTTCTGCTGAGCACACCACTTATTTCTACGCCATTGGCCGCACCGATCTGGCTTATCCCGTTCCTGTCGGCTACAAAGTCGAGCGGGCCGAGCCCTGCGACCCCAAGGTGTACCGCGATCTGTACAGCCGCGTCGAGGATGGCTGGAGCCTTCGGCTACACTGGACCGACGAAGAGCTGCGCCAGCACTTTATCGGCTCCGAAGTCGAGCTTTTTATGGCCTACACCGATACCACCGGGGAGCCTGTGGGTCTGGCCGAGCTCGAACTCGACGATACCCAGGCCGAGATCGCCTACATCGGGGTCGTACCAGAGGCCAGGGGCAAGGGCTTAGGGCGAGCGCTGTTGGGGGCTGCCGCCGAGTGGGCCTTTAGCAATCCGCTCGTCGAGCGCCTTCAGGTGCGCGCCCACGACCACGAAAAAGCCGCTCAGGCTCTTTATAAGCGACTGGGTTTCCAGCAGACCAGTGCCGTTGTGACCTACGCGCTCGAGCTTTACTAACCCAACCCACCACCCAGGGCTTCTAAACGGGCTTTGATCAGAGCCACCCGGCCTGGGCGCTGAAGCTGGGTGTAAAGTGCCAGCAAAAATTCCAGCGAAACCACCGGAATACGGAGGCCTAAATAATCAATCGTCGTGCGTTTTTGCCGGAAGTCTGGTGCGGGGTTCCAGCGACCATCTGGGCTCTGGAATTCCAGGTTGCCCATGACCTCGACCTCGAGGCCTTGAATCTTGAGCTGAACCATGTACGCGCGTATCAAACGCACCCCCAGGTGCAGACCCGGCGGATGGCTGAGGTACTCGACTAGCAGTCGGGCTGTCTGTTCGACCCCCACCCGGTCGGTTTTAAGGACTACATCCTTGGGCACCACCGGCAACCCATGCAGGGCCAGGGCCAGGCTGCCGCTCGTCGCCCATTCCACTCGAGCATCGTTCAGGATGGGGCAGATAACCCGTAGCACCTGGACGATTCGTTCGGGCAGCAAAATGGGTGTCATCGCCATCACGTGTTCAGGGCATAGCGCTCGAAGGCCTGGGGGTCGAAGCGACACTGGGCAAGGTCTTCCCAGTATAACCAACCCTCCTTTAGAGGGGGAAAGGTACAAAAGCCACCCTCGACCTTGAGGTGAAAGGCCAGCTCACACGGCTCGCTGACCCCTTCCTGGAAAGCCATCAGAGCGGTCTGGTAGGCTCCAAAGCTGGAGAGAGCCTGTGAGCCTACCATGGCCTTTTTGCCCTCGGCGCGGTTCAGGGCCAGCATCTCTAGGGTTTGGGTATAGCCAGTGCGGGCGGGTTTGAGGTTCAGGATGTCGTAGGTCTCGAGCTGAATCTCACGCCACAGGTCGCGCAACGTAAAGGCCGAGTCGTCGGCGATAAGGGGCAGAATGGCGGTCTGTCGCAGGCGCTTGCGGGCCAATATCTCGGCTATTGGCAGGGGTTCTTCTACGTATAGAAGCCCAGCCCCGGCCCACTTTTGCAAGTAGGCCGGGGCCTCCTCTGGGGAAAGTGCCTCGTTGGCATCGGCGTACAGGGCCATATCGGGGAAGCGCTCCTTGAGGGCTGCTATCCGAAATAAGTCGCCTTGCAGGTCGCGGCCTACCTTGACTTTGAGCACCCGCACCCCGGCCTCATAGGCCGCTGCGGCATCGGCCAGCATCTCGGTCTCGTCGGCAATGCCCAGAATGTAGCTGACCTGCACCTTAGGTTGATGGGGCTCAAACACCTGCCAGAGGGTCTGCCCTTCGCTATGGGCCCAGGCCTCCCACAGCGCAATGTCCAGGCCCGCCTTGGTGGTGAGGTTGTTGGGGAAGCTGTTGAGAACCCTTTGGATGGCCGTGGTGTCCTCGACCTCGAGGCCCAGAAGCTGTGGCGATAGATATTCCAGCGCCGCCAGCACTGTACCCAGAGTTTCGCCGTAAATGGTAGGGCGCGGCGGAATCTCCGCACGGCCAATGGAACCATCAGAAAGCTCAACCTCGAGCAGAACATGCTCCAGTGCGGCCAGCTCCGAAGCCTTACCCCAGCGCAAAGCACCCCGCAGGGGCAGGCGGAAAGGACGTGGGGTGATTCGCTTTAGGCTAGGCATGGCTCCGCTCCACAAAGGCCCGGATGGCCGCTGCCTCTTCGTCCAGGCTCAGGGCTTCGGTATCCAGAAACAAGGCCCGCGGCGAGTCCTGAAGCGCCTCACGGGCTGCATCGGGGTTGTAGTTCTTGCGCTCCTCGGCCACAATCTTGAGCTTGGCAATCAGCTCGGGTATGGGAACGTTCCAGCCCAGGGCTTCCTCGAGCTCCTCTTCACCCAGTACCCCCTGGGCCAGCTCGCGCAGGGTAGTCAGGTCGCTCTGTTCGACCCGCACCCGGTCGAAGGCATCTCCCCGTGTCAACAGGCGTGAGAGCCGGGTCAGATCGCGGGCCTCCAGTACAATAAAGCGGCTTTGAGGCAGGTGTGCCAGGGCAAATCGCACCTCCTCCTCACCACGCAAGCCGTCAAACAGCAGGGGCCAGGTAGGCACAGCGCGAGCGCTAAGCAAAATCTCCGCTACCCCGCCGGGATGCTCCTGGCGAAAGCGTCGGGTAAGGGCAAAACGTTCGCTGCGGTCGAGCGTCTGGCCGGAGTAGCCGTACAGGGGAAACACGTAGCGGTCTACCAGCTCCCGTCGATCGGGCAGGGTGGGATAACCCAGGCGCTCGAGCAGACTGGTTTTGCCCACACCAGTCAGGCCCACCAAAATCAGCAGGGGTAGTTCGGTCAGACGACGGCTTTCTTGCGGGGCATTTTCACCCGGCAGGTATAGATTGGCTCTGGGAATACGCTGGCTCATGCTGTTCTAGTGTAAGCCGGTTCGAGTAGCATGGAGTGATGGACGTACTTAATCTTTACAAAGAAACCGGAGCCCTGCTGGAGGGTCATTTTTTATTACGATCTGGACGGCACTCTCCCAAGTTTCTGCAGTCCACCACTTTGCTCCAACACCCCCTGTACGCCGAGGCCGTGGGACAGGCCCTAGGCGAACTCTTCGAGACGCTCGAGCTCGACTTTGTAATTGGCCCGGCCATGGGAGGTGTCATACTGTCCTTTGTAACTGCCAAGGCCCTGGGTGTGCGGGCCCTCTTTGCCGAAAAGGACGGCCAGGGGAGTATGCGGGTGCGCGAAGGGCTCACCATTCATCCTGGCGAGCGCTTTCTCGCTGTAGAGGACGTGGTTACCACCGGGGGCTCGGTGCAGCAGGCCATCCGGGCTGCCGAGGCCAGGGGGGCTCGCTGCGTGGCCGTTGGAGCCATCGTTGACCGCAGTGCGGGTCGGGCCGAGTTCAGCGTGCCCTACCGCTCGCTGGTGCAGCTCGACTTTCCTACCTATGCCCCGGAAACCTGCCCCTTGTGCCAGCGGGGCGAGCCCTTACAAGAAGTCTAGGCAGACTTGGTAGGCTAAAGCATATGTTGCGACGTGTTGCTTTTCTCGCACCGCCCCAAATTGGAAGGTGGCTGCTGGCAACCGGGCTGTTGCTGGGGCTGGCTCTGGCTCAGTCCAACCTGGAGCTGGCCCGTCAGGCCGTACAGGACTGGCAGGCCGGCAAATACCAGACAGATCCCTCGCAAGCCCTGGGCAAGCCTACCGAGGAGGCCGTCAAGCTGCTCGAGCAGAGCCTGGCCTTCCCTCCTCCACCCCGCGAGCTTTTGGTTAACTTAAATGAGCCCTTAGAAGAGTCCATCCCCAACGGCACCATCGTTAAATTTCCTGCTACTGTAGCTGGGCGCGGCGGCGAGGTGCGGGTCACCATCCGGGATGGGGCGGTAACCCGGATAGGGTTTACTCCCGAGGGCGGGCTGTTACCAGCTTGGCTCAAAAGCCCCGTGGCCTGGGTGCTGTTTGCAGCCCTCTCGCTGGGTTGGCTGGTAACCCTGCGCAGCAACAGCGCCCTGGCCCGCTGGTGGGCCGAAGGCTGGGCCCTGGTGCGCCAGTACCGGGGGTTGTACCTGGGTACCAACATCGGCCTGTATGGTTTGTTTGCCCTGGGCGGGCTGGTGGCCTATACCAACCCCCAGATGGTGCGGCTGATGCAGGAGCTGGTGGGCGGGGCGCTCGAGCAAATCGGTCTGGGCAGCGCCCTGGCAGGGGGTGTCCTGGGCCTTGCCACCGTGATCTTTTACTGGAATTTCACCAACGGTCTGCTGCTAACCACAGCTGTACCGGGCTTATTGCTGGGTATTCCGGCCCTGCTGTTCAACGCGCTGCGCTACTTTGTGCTGGGCTTTGCCCTGAGCCCGGTGGCCCTGCCCGCAGCCAACTACCTACTGCACCTGCCCACCATTGTGGTGGAGCTACAGGCTTATATCCTGGTCACTTTTGGCGGGCTGGTGCTGATGCTCAAAACCCTGCGGGGCGAAGGCTATCGGGCTGGATTGCGGGCCCTGGGCCTCACCATTTACCTTGGGGCTTTCTTCCTGCTGGTAGGTGCCTGGTACGAGGCTTTCTCGATACTGTTTCTAATGCGCCCATAGAACGATAGCATGGGGCATTCAGCCACCGCTTTTCTCTGACCTAAGAGCAATCTGTCCAACGCAAACTTGACCTCGAGCAAAGCGTTATGTCCATGTCGTCTGGTGTGTCACGTACCCAAAGCCACAGCGCCCGTGAGGGGAAAAGTCCTATAGCCGTGCTGGGCGCAGGATCTTGGGGCACCGCCCTGGCTTTGCTGGCCTCGTCTAAAGGGGTTCCGGTTTATCTTTGGGCCCGTCGGGCCGAGCACGCCCTGGCCATGCAGCTCGAGCGGCAAAACCGGGAGTACCTACCCGGCGTGGCTTTCCCCGATTCGCTTTACCCAACAGCCGACCCCGAAGAAGCCCTGCATAAAGCCCAGTTCGCAGTTGTGGCCGTCCCATCCAAGGCCCTGCGGGAAACCCTAGCACAATTGCCCAGGGCCAGCGCCTATGTTTCGGTCACTAAGGGGTTGCAGTTTACCGACCAACACCTACTGCGCATGAGCCAGGTCATCGAGGCGGTGACCGGGGTTTCGCAGGTGGCCGTATTGTCGGGCCCCAATCTGGCCGAGGAGATTGCCCGGTTTTTACCTGCTGCGGCGGTAGTGGCGGCCCAAGACCCGGCACTGGCCCAGCAGGTACAGCGGGTCTTTTCAGGTAAGAGCTTCCGGGTCTACACCTCAACCGACCGGGTGGGGGTGGAGCTAGGCGGCGCACTCAAGAATGTAATTGCCCTGGCTGCGGGTATGGTGGACGGCCTCAGGCTCGGCGACAACGCCAAAGCTGCCCTGATTACCAGGGGTCTGCGCGAAATTACCAGATTTGGGGTGGCCCAGGGTGCCCAGGAAACCACCTTCATGGGCCTCTCGGGGCTGGGTGATCTGATTGCCACCGCCAGCAGCCCTCATTCGCGCAACCGCACCGCAGGGGAGCAGATCGTCAAGGGCCTGACCCTGGCCCAGCTCGAGGCCCAGAAAACCGTGGTGGAAGGCATCTACACGGTCAAAGCCCTGCACGCCTGGGATCGGGCCACCGGGGCCGATCTCCCGATTACCGAAGCTGTGTACCGGGTCATCTACCAGGGGGCCAATCCTCTACAGGAGCTATCACGCCTAATGACCCGCGAGGCCAAGCCGGAGTAAGCAGTATGGTCTCCACTACCTTTTAGGCCATCCTCAAAAGTCAGCAAGCTTTGTTGAACTCTATTTTTTGCCGCCAGGGCTGGCAGCAAAAAAGAGGGGGTCGCGAATGCCCAGTACAGCAGTTTTTACTGTGCTGGGCATATTATTCCACACCACGTGCAGAGCGATATTATTCTGCCCTGGTCAGTATATTTTGCTGTTCGGCTAGATACAGCCAGGTTTCCAGCACACTGTCGGGATTGAGCGAGATGCTCTCGATACCCTGCTGCACGAGCCACAGGGCGAACTCGGGGTGGTCAGAGGGGCCCTGGCCGCAGATGCCGATGTACTTGCCCATGCGCTTGGCGGTGCTGATGGCCCGCTCGAGCAGGAACTTCACCGCCTCGTCCTGTTCGCTGAACAGATCGGCCACCAGCCCCGAGTCGCGATCCAGCGCGAGGGTGAGCTGGGTCAGGTCGTTGGAGCCAATCGAAAAGCCGTCGAACAACTCTAAGAACTGCTCGGCCAGAATCGCGTTGGAAGGCACCTCGCACATCATGATCAGCTTGAGGCCGTCCCGACCGCGCTCGAGGCCGTGGGTCTTCAAGATTTCGATTACCGCCCTGGCCTCCCCCACCGTGCGCACGAAAGGTATCATCACCCAGACGTTGGTGAGGCCTTTCTCTTCGCGCACCTCCCGGATAGCCTGGCACTCCAGCGCAAAGGCCTCGGCAAACTCCGGGCTGCGGTAGCGCGCGGCCCCCCGGAAGCCAATCATGGGGTTTTCTTCCTTGGGCTCGTAGCGGCTGCCCCCCAGCAGATGGGCATACTCGTTGGATTTGAAGTCCGACATCCGCACGATGACCGGATTGGGCGCAAAAGCCGCTGCAATCATGCTGATGCCCTCGGCCAGCTTTTCGCGGTAGAAGTCCACCGGGCTTTGGTAGCCCGCAGTGCGCCGGGTGATTTCGGCTTTGAGTTCTTCAGGCTGCTGATCGAATTGCAAAAGCGCTTTGGGATGGATGCCGATGGTGTTGTTGATGATGAACTCGAGCCGCGCCAGCCCCACCCCGGCGTTGGGCAGGTTGGCGAAGCTGAAGGCCCGCTCGGGCGAGGCCACGTTCATCATGATCTTGGTGGGGATGGGCGGCATGTTGTCCAGCTCAATCCGCTTCACCTCGAAGCGCGGCGTACCGGCATACACCCGACCGGTATCGCCCTCGGCGCAGGAAACCGTGACCATATCCCCATCGCGCAGTACCTGGGTGGCATTACCAGTCCCCACCACCGCCGGGATGTTCAGTTCCCGCGCTACGATGGCTGCGTGGCAGGTGCGTCCACCCCGGTTGGTCACGATGGCCGCAGCTTTTTTCATAACCGGCTCCCAGTCGGGGTCGGTCATATCGGCCACCAGCACGTCGCCGGGTTGCACGCGGTTCATCTCGCGGGGGTGGTTGATGATGCGCACCGGGCCCACCCCAATGCGCTGCCCCACCGCCCGGCCCGTCACCAGCACCGGTGCACGCTCCAGCATCTCGAAGCGCTCCAGCACCCGTCCCGAACGGCTCTGCACGGTCTCGGGGCGGGCCTGCAGGATATAGATCTGTCCATCCAGCCCGTCCTTGGCCCACTCGATGTCCATGGGCCGGCCATAGTGCTGCTCAATCAAGAGGGCCTGTCGGGCCAGCTCCAGCAGTTCTGCATCGGAAAGAGAGAAGCTGCGGCGCTCGAGTTCCGACGTCGGGACAGTTTCTACCCCACGGCCCTCCGCCGCGTACACCATCTTTTGTAGCTTGGTTCCCAGGGTACGCTGCAGGATGGTGTTACGGCCCTCGGCCAGGCCTTTCTTATACACATAAAACTCATCGGGGTTAACCGCTCCCTGCACGATCAGCTCCCCTAAACCGTAGCTCGAGGTCACGAAAATCACGTCCCGGAACCCCGACTCGGTATCCAGGGTAAAGGCCACTCCGGAAGCCCCCAGGTCGCTGCGCACCATGCGCTGCACGCCCGCCGAGAGGGCCACCTCCTCGTGGGCGAACCCGTGGTGCACACGGTAGGCAATGGCTCGGTCGTTGTACAAGGAGGCAAAGACCTTCTTGATGTGCTGCAGTACGCTCTCCACTCCCTGCACATTCAAAAAAGTCTCTTGCTGCCCGGCAAAGCTGGCCTCGGGTAGGTCTTCGGCAGTGGCTGAGGAGCGCACCGCAACTGAAAGCCCGCCCTGGGAGGCGGACTCGAGGCGAATATAGGCATCTACGATGGCTACTTCCAGGGCCTTGGGTAGCTCGGCATTTTCTACCCAGCTGCGAATCTCGGCCCCCACCCGGGCCAGCTCGTCCACGTTGTCGGTATCCAGGTTTTGCAGCGCCTTATAAATACGTTCTTCTAGCCGATTGTGACGCAAAAACTCGCGAAAGGCCTCCGCGGTAGTAGCAAACCCCCCCGGCACCCGCACCCCAGCCTGGGAAAGATTGGCCATCATCTCGCCAATGGAGGCGTTTTTGCCTCCTACGATCTCGAGGTCTTTCATGCTCAGTGTCTCAAACCAGCGGATATATGCCATAACACACCTCGTTGAGATTGATGGTAGTTTGTGTGGTAGGCGAAATGGAGCCGCCGGTTTTGGTGTATGTATAGCCCGCCGTTCTGTGTAAAGAGCGCTACACACATAAACTACACTGTTATTTGGGTTCTCTTGGAAGCCCACTTATGGAACGTACCGTTTTTATCGTCTCAGATCATACGGGCCTGACAGCAGAGTCGGTGGCCAGGAGTTTGCTGGCTCAGTTTGAGTCGGTTTCGTTCCGTTATGTAACCCGGCCCTTCACGGATACCGAGGAAGAGGTCTACGACCTTGTATACGAGATTAACTCGCTTTACCAGCGCGAGCGGGTGCGACCCATCGTGTTCTCCACCCTGGCCAATCGCGCACTGTACGACCAACTCAAAGCCGCGCCCGCCCTGCACTTCGACCTTTTTAGCACCTACCTGGGAGAGCTCGAGCGCGAACTCGGCCAGCCCCCCACAGGCCGGGTCGGCCGGCTGCACAGCGTGAACGATAACGGTTATTTCACCCGCATCGATGCGGTCGATTTCGTACTGGCCACCGACGACGGGATTGGCGACCGCCACTATCAGATGGCTGACGTAATCCTGATTGGCGTCAGTCGCGCAGGCAAAACCCCCACCTGCTTGTTTTTGGGCCTGCAGTATGGTCTGCGGGCCTCCAACTACCCCCTGGCCGAGGACGACTTCGAGCGCGACACGCTGCCCGAGCCGGTCAGGGCCTACAGGGATAAGGTGTTTGGCCTGACCATTGCCCCAGGCCGGCTGCATCAGATACGTACTCAGCGCAGGCCCAACAGCCGGTACGCCTCGCTCGAGCAGTGCGAGTACGAGGTGCGCCGGGCTGAGCAGCTGTTCAAGCGGGTGGGCGTTCCGTACTTCGACACCACCAGCGCCTCCATAGAGGAAATTGCCACCAACATCGTACAGAGCGCCGGCCTACAGCGTCGGATCGGCTGATATGAGCCGTGTGCAAAGGGCCTCCCTAGGCTTTGACCAGCTCGATGGCCCGCTCGAGCCTTTTCAGCACCCGCTCCTTGCCCAGCAGGGTCAGGATATCGAACATACCGGGGGTCTCGAGGCTGCCCGTAAGGGCCGCCCGCAGCGGCTGCATCACCGCGGCGGCCTTGACGCCCTTGGCCTCGGCAAAGGACTTGAGCAGGGGTTCGGTGCTGTCTTGCAGCATATCCGGAAGCCTGGATAGTTGCTCGTGCAGCTCGGGTAGAAAAGCCGCTCCTTCCTGCAGCTTGGCCAGGGCTTTCTCCTGCATGGGGTAGGCCTCTGTGAAAAAGTAGAGGGACTTATCCACGAACTCCTGCAGGGTCTCGAAGCGGGCCCGCATGGCCTCCAGCACCTGTTTGAGGTAGGTTTCGGAGGGGTAGGCAAGCCCGGCCCGCTCGAGGAAGGGCTTGACCCGCTCGGCCAGGTCGTCCAGGGTCAGGACTTCGCGGATGTACTTGCCGTTCATCCATTTGAGTTTGTTCAGGTCGAAGACCGGCCCGCCCAGGCTGATGCGCTCGAGGCTAAAGTGCTCGATCATATCCTGCAGGCTGAAAATTTCCCGCCCGTCGGGCATACTCCAGGCCATGGTGCCCAGGTAGTTGAGCAGGGCCTCGGGTAAAAAGCCCTGGGCCCGGTAGCTGTCCACGCTGGTGTCCATTTTGCGCTTGGAAAGCTTGGACTTATCGGGGTTGCGCAACAGGGGGGTATGGCACCAGACCGGCTCCTCCCAGCCAAAAGCTCGCAAAATCAGGATGTGAAAGGGGGTGCTGGTGATCCACTCCTCGGCCCGGATCACATGGGTCACACCCATCAGGTGGTCGTCTACCATGGCCGCCAGGTGGTAGGTAGGGTAACCATCGGCCTTCAGGATTACCTTGTCGTCCAGGGCGGCGTTATCAAACTCGATAGGACCACGCAGTAAGTCGTGGACGATGGTCTTACCCTCGAGGGGCACCTTGAGCCGCACCACATGGGGCTCCCCCGCTGCGGCCCGGCGCTCGGCCTCCTCGACCGGGTAGTCGCGGTAGCGCCGGTTATAGCCCTGCTCTTTGTGGCCGGCTCTTTGCGCGGCCTCGCGGGCAGCAGCCAGCTCTTCTGGGGTATCAAAAGCGCGGTAAGCAGCTCCTTTTTCCAGCAGCATCTGCACGTGCTGCCGGTAGATGTGCAGGCGCTGCGACTGCACATAGGGGCCGTTGGGGCCACCTTTGATGGGCGACTCGTCGGGGGAAAGCCCCAGCCAGTCCAGCATCTCCAGAATGCGCCGCTCGGAGGTGGGGTTGTAGCGGGTACGGTCGGTATCCTCGATGCGAACAATGAACTTGCCGCCGTGCTGTTTGGCGAAAACGTAGTTGAACAGGGCCTGGTACGCCGTCCCCACATGGGGGTCGCCGGTAGGGCTGGGGGCGATACGCGTCACAACCATAACCGATAGCTTAAGGCCCAAAGCCCAAAGCCGAAAGCCCAGCCTGGCGTTTGGGTTATACCTCTCACAGCCGCCTTAGCCGGTGATGATACCCTGATAAACAGATGGAAGCGGCATTGCAACAGAGTCCTGGCCTAACCAAGAGCCCTGCCACCCGCCTCGAGGCCATTGGGCTGGTCAAGCGCTACGGCAAGCGGGAGGTGGTGCGGGGAGTAAGCCTCGAGCTCTCCCGTGGCGAGATTGTGGCCCTATTTGGCCCCAACGGGGCCGGCAAAACCACCACTTTTTACATGCTGGTCGGCTTTATCGAACCCAACGCGGGGCGCATTCACCTGGGCGGGCGAGATGTTACCCGCCTCCCCATGTACAAGCGGGCCCGGCAGGGGCTGGGCTACCTACCCCAGGAGCCGTCGGCCTTCCGCCGCATGACCGCCCTGGAAAACCTGCTGGCGGTGCTGGAGTTCCAGCCCCTCTCCAAAGCCGAGCGGGCCCAGCGGGCTGCCGAGCTTCTGGAGGAGCTGGGCATTAGCCATCTGCGCGACAAATATGCCTACACCCTTTCAGGGGGCGAGCGGCGGCGACTGGAAATTGCCCGTGCCCTCTGCACCAACCCCGACTTCATCCTGCTCGACGAACCCTTTACCGGCGTAGACCCCAAAAACGTCCACGACATCCAGAAACTTATCTCCGAGCTGCGCGAACGGCGTGGGGTGGGCATCTTCATCACCGACCACTCGGTGCGCGAAACGCTGGCCATTGCCGACCGCATCTACCTTATGTATGACGGCCAGGTGGCCTTTCAGGGCTCACCCGAGGAGTTCGCTCGCGACGCAGGGGTGCGAACGCACTATCTGGGCGATGAGTACGAGCTTTAACGTTTTTTCCCCATCTAATCCCTATGACCTTCTGGGCCATCCTCATTCTCCTGGTGCTTGTGGCCGGACTGGTGGCCTACGTGGGCGACCTGGTGGCCAAGCGGGTGGGTAAGCGCCACTGGCGTTTTTTGGGCCTGCGCCCCAAGACCACCGCCACCCTGGTGGCCGTGGGCACCGGGGTGCTCATTGGGGTAGGAGCTTTTGGGGCCTTCTTTCTGGTGGTGCGGGACGCCCGCGAGACCATCTTGCAGGCCGAAGCGGTACGACAGGAGCGTGACCGACTGCGCACCGAGGTGGGACGACTGGAAAGCCGTGCGGCCAGTATCTTTAGTCAGTACGAGCAGCTCAAAATCGAACGCGACGAGTTCGAAAAGAACAACACCCTGCTAGCCCGGCAGCTCGCACAGAACGCCGAGTTCCAGCGCCAAACCCGCCAGGATCTGGAGAATGCTCTGGTGGAGCGGGAAAAGCTACGCCAGGAAGTAGAAAAACTTCAGGCAGACAGCACCGCTCAGCGCAAAACCCTCGATCAGCTCAGGCAGGCTCGCACCAGTCTGCTGCAGGAAAAAGAGCAGCTCTTGAAGGAAAAGGAGCAATTGCTAGCTAGTCGCACAGAACTCCTGGCCCAGGCCCGTAAAGCCAAGCAGCAGCTACAGGCTTTCGAAGCCGCCAGCCGCGAGGCCAGAGCCCGCCTGAGTAGCCTCCAGGCTCGTACCAAGGAGCTCGAGAGCCGTCTGAGCCAGCTCGAGGCCGAAAAGCGCAGTCTCGAGGGAGACGTGGCCATCCTGGGCGGCGTCTCTACTTCGACGCCTCCTAGTGATAACCGTCTGCTCGAGGCGCTGCAGCGCAGCAACAGCGAGCTCAAGAGCAAGCTTGCTGAGGCTCAGCGCGAATTGCAGCAATTGCGTGAGCGCAATCAGACGCTGGTCGCCAGTCTGGACAAAAACCTGCGCCTGAATCTCCTGGCAGAGGAGCTGGTCTTACCAGGCAACGAACTGGTGGCCTTGAACGAGATTACTCGACGGGTCGACAGCCGGGTTCGTCTGATCGGGTTGCGGGGTGCGGAGATCCTGGAGAATCCGACTTTGGCAAACCTCAAACCGGGGATATTTCTGGCCCGCATTCATAGCATCGCCACAGATGGGCGGGCGCGGGTAGTAATTGAATACCGGGCCCGCGAACAGGTTTTTCCCCAGGGCGAGATTCTAGCTACCGCTACCCTGCTTCTACCGGCCAGTACAGGCGAGGTGCGCCGCAAGCTCAGTGCCCTTAGCCAGGTGGCCGAAAACCGGCTTACCGAGGCGGGCTGGATTCCCGAAAAACTGGCCCAGGGGGGGATTGCCCTCGAGGAGTTCATAGGCCTGGTCGCACAGCTTTTCGGTAAACGCGGCGGGGCTCGAGTTGCGGTGGTGGCGCTAGATAACCTTTATCCCACCGACCCCCCCCGCCTGGGCCTAAGGTTGCTCCCTTGATATCGCCACCCTGCAAAATACCTCTAGGCCTAGGTAACACATTAAGATTTCTTGAACACCGCCAAAGGCCCCCTCTAGAACGAAAGGCCGCATCCCCTGTGGGAAATCCTCATTTTGTGCCAGTGTGGCAAAGCTATTGATAACTCCCCACCGGCATATGAGAATGGGGGAGGTTTGTTGACGATGCGCATGGTTATTCCGCTTATTCTCCTAGCCCTCTCGCAGGCTTCGGCCCAGGCCCCCCGCCTCACCACCCCCGAGGAGGTAGCCCGGGTAGAAGTCATCCGCCGGGCTTTACCGGCAGTGGTCAAGATTTTTGGCATCCTGCGCGACCCCCAGACTGGCAACGAAGGCCCCACCAACGGCTCCGGCTTTTTTTATGCCCCCAGCCGCATCATCACCAATTATCACGTGGTGCAGGATTTGCGCGACATCAGCGTGGAGTTGTTCGACGGACGCACCTTTCCGGCACAGGTATTTGCAGTGGATAAGGGTATTGACATTGCCATCCTGACCATACAGGGGGTCACCGCTCCGGCTCAGCTCGCCTTTGCTGGCTCGCAAAGCTTACCGGTGGGCATGGGCCTGGTGGTCATTGGGAGCCCCTTTGGGCAGCGCAACCTGGCTTCGTATGGCATTCTGGCCGGCATTGGCCCCACTTCTGCCGAGAAAAATGACCTCGACCCTGAGGTTGGCGCAGAAATAGGGGATTTGCTCTTTACCGACGCCCGCATCGTGCAGGGCAACTCCGGTGGCCCGGTGCTCGATTTGCAGGGCCGGGTGGTGGGGGTAGCCAACGCCACCCTGGGCGACCTGAGCGGCGTAGGCGGAGTGGGGGTAGCCATTCCAGGGGATCTGGTGCGGCAGAGCGTGAGCGACCTCGAGCGCTTCGGCGTTCCCCAGCGCGGCAACCTGGGGGCCACCCTGCTCGACCTAGACGAACTCGACCCCATCCTGCTGGGACGGGTGGGCCTGCTCTCCACCCGTGGGGCCATGATCGAAAAGGTACAGCCCGGCAGCCCGGCAGCCCGGGCCGGCCTGCGCTCGGCCCAGCGCGACCAGCGCGGCAAGCTGGTCAGTCTGGGTGATATCATCCTGGCCGTGGGTGGCCGCACCATGCGCAACGCCAGCGAGGTTACCCAGACCATCGCCCGCTACCGCCCCGGCGACCGGGTGAATTTGACCATCTGGCGCAACGGACGACGGCTGGATGTGGCCGTGACCATGATCGCCCGGCGCTAATCAACCCGCAGCAGCGCAGGATGTAGCGGTTGAGCACTATGAACTATCGTCCTGGCCGCTCGAGCAGGGGAAAACGGCTTGTACCCCTGTTTGTCAAGACTTCCGCTTTGGGCCTTTAGCTCTTAGCCTTAAGCGGATGTATGTCGCGATTGAAGGGGTAATTGGCGTAGGTAAAACCACCCTGGCCCGGCTACTGGCCGAGCGGCTGGGGGCCGAAAGTTTGCTCGAGGTAGTGGAAGAAAATCCTTTTTTGCCACTTTTTTATCAAGACCCCGTCCGCTACGGCTTCAAGGTGCAGGTCTTCTTTTTGCTCTCGAGGTACAAGCAACTGCTGCCCCTCGCACAACCCAGCCTGTTTGCCCGCGGGGTAGTGGCCGACTACCTCTTCGATAAAGATGCCATTTTTGCAGCCATGAACCTCTCCGGGGCTGAGTGGGATCTATACAACGACCTCTACAAAAGTCTGGCGCCCAAAATCCCCACCCCCGATCTGACCCTCTACCTGCGCGCGCCTTTGCCGGTCATCCTGGAGCGCATCCAGCGGAGGGGGCGGGCCTTCGAGCAGCAGATGGAACCAGAGTACCTGGCCCGTCTCCACGAGTTTTACGAGCACCATTTTACCACCTACCCCCATCCGCTCTGGATTCTCGAGACCCAGGAGTTCAACTTCGCCGAGCTCGAGGCCGACCAGGACTGGATAGTCCGGCAGGTGCAGGAAAAGTTGGGGCTCACCGCTCGCTCTGACCACCAGCCCAACCCCTCGCCCATCGCCAGCCTGAAGCGTTCGTAGTGCCAGATATCCAGATCTGGGGGAAGCCCAGCCTCACTGCATATAACCTGGCTTTTTAGTCCTTAGCTTCACAATCACCATGTATATCGCAATCGCAGGCAACATTGGTTCCGGCAAGTCTACCCTGACCGGGCTACTGGCCCAGCACTACGGGCTCTTGCCGGTCTACGAGACCGTGGACGAGAACCCTTACCTGGCCGACTTTTATTCCGACATGGGGCGCTGGGCCTTTCAGTCGCAGGTGTTTTTTCTGGCCAAGCGGCTCAAACAGCACCTCGAGCAGATCAACCCCGCCCAGTACGTGGTGCAGGATCGCACCATCTACGAGGACGCCTTCATCTTTGCCCAGAACCTGCGGGTCTCGGGCCACCTGGCCGAGCGCGACTGGCAGACCTACCTGGCCCTCTATGAGGGCATTGCGCCAGCGTTGCGGAAACCCGATCTGCTCATTTACGTGCGGGCCTCGGTCGAGACCCTCCAGGCCCACATCGCCCGCCGGGGGCGGGACTACGAGCAGCGCATTCCCCTGGAGTACCTGGCCTCCCTCAATCGCCTCTATGAAGCCTGGATTAGGGCCTACGACCTGTCGCCGGTGCTGGTAATTTCCAGCGACAGCGTTAACTACGCCGACGACGAAGAAACCCGCGATTTGGTGTTCAGGATGCTCGAGGCCTATGGCTTAAGCAAGCCTTTGGTATGAGGCTTTTGTAGCGGGGATGGGTGTGAAGGCTTATGAGGCTCCTGGTCTAAGAGCGTGTAGCGTAGAATGATATCCAGGAGTAAGCCAGGCTTCACAAAGATGCGCCTCTTTTTATGCGTTTCTTTATGAAGTCGGTATAAACAGATATGTCCGAGAGCACCGCAAAGCACAAGGAGATCGCCAAAGCCAGGGGCCCGGTGAACCTCGCCATCGTGACGGTCTCCGATACCCGCACCCCCGAGACCGACACCAACTACCACTACCTTAAGCCCGAAATTGAGGCGCTGGGGCACAGGGTAGTGGGTTACCGCATCATCAAGGACGAGCCTGAGCAGGTGGCCGGGGCCCTCGAGGAGATGGTGCAGGCCGGGGCGCAGATCATTTTGTTCAACGGCGGCACCGGCATCGCCCCACGCGACACCACCTACGACGTGCTGGCCCGCAAGATTGAAAAACCCATGCCGGGCTTTGGCGAGCTGTTCCGGATGCTCTCCTACAGCGAGGTGGGGGCCGCCGCCATGCTCTCGCGGGCCACCGCCGGCACCTACCGCAAAAAGGTGGTGATCTCCACCCCCGGCTCGCCCAATGCGGTGAAGGTGGCCTGGGAAAAGCTGATCAAGCCCGAGCTCGAGCACCTGGCCTGGGAAGTGGCCCGGTAGTGCTTCTTTGTTCTGCACAATACAAGCGCCCATCTTTGAACCCGGCTGCTTGGGGGTATCATGGGGAGCATGACCCTCAAGGGCCAGGGGCCGGGGCCCCTACCACCTCTGCTCGAACAGTACGTCGAACTGCGGGACGCTTATCCCGATTACCTGCTGCTATTCCAGGTCGGCGACTTTTACGAGGCCTTCGGCGAGGACGCCGAGCGGCTCTCCAGGGCCCTGAACCTCACCCTGACCCACAAAACCGCCAAGGACTTCACCACCCCCATGGCCGGTATCCCGGTGCGCGCGGTGGATGTGCACCTGGAAAAACTGCTCAAGCTGGGCTTCCGGGTAGCGGTGGCCGACCAGGTCGAGCTGGCCGAGGAAGCCGACAAGCTGGTGCGCCGCGAGGTCACGCAACTGCTCACCCCCGGCACCATCCTGCGCGAGAACCTGCTGAAGCCGGAGGCCAACTATCTGGCCGCCATCAGCACCGGCGACGGCTACGGCCTGGCCTTGCTGGACGTCTCCACCGGGGAGTTTCGGGGCAGCGTGCTCTATAGCAAAAGCGCCCTCTACGACGAGCTTTTCCGCTTCCGGCCTGCCGAGGTGCTGCTGGCCCCGGAGCTGTACCACAACCCCACCTTTTTGCAGGAGTTCCAGCGGCGCTTTCCGGTGATGCTCTCGGAAGAGGGCTTTCAGGACGAGGTGGGGAAAGCCGCCCTGCACAAGCAGTTCGACCCCCTGCCCGCCGGCCTCGAGCACCCCGCGCTGCAGCGTTCGGCGGGGGCGGTGCTGGCCTACGCCCTGCGGGTGCAGGAAAACGGGCTGCCCCAGGTGCGCAGCTTCGTGCGCTACGATCCCGGCGCCTTCATGCAGCTTAGCGAGGCCACCCTGCGCACCCTGGAGATCTTCGAGCCCAGCTTTGTGGGCGACCGCAGCGAGGAGCGCACCCTCCTGGGGGTGCTGGGCCTGACCCGCACCGCGCCGGGGCGGCGTCTGCTGCGGGCCTGGCTGCGGCATCCGCTGGTGGAGGAAGCCCCCCTGCAAGCCCGGCTGGATGCGGTGGAGGCCCTGGTGAAGGACGGGGTGCTGCGGGCCGAGGTGCGCAAGGTGCTCTACCGGATGCACGACCTCGAGCGCCTGGCCGCCCGCCTGCTGGCCGGACGGGCCAGCCCCCGCGACCTTGCGGCTCTGCAGCGCAGCCTGGCGCTGCTGCCCGAGCTGGCCGGGCTGCTGGCCGGGGTGGGGCCGCTCTTGAGCGTATCCGAGCGCCTGCCCCAACCGGTGGCGGTGGCCGAGCAGATCGCCACGGCACTGGTAGAAGACCCACCGCTTAAACTGACCGAGGGTGGCCTGATCCGCGAGGGCTTCGACCCCGAGCTCGACGAGCTGCGCCAGCGGGCCGAGGAAGGACGGGCCTGGATCGCCCGGCTGGAAAGCGAGGCGCGTGAGAAAACCGGCATCCCCAACCTGAAGGTGGGCTACAACGCGGTGTTTGGGTATTACCTCGAGGTCACCCGGCCCCACTACGCCCTGGTGCCCAGGGACTGGCGGGCCCTGCAAACCCTCAAAGACCGCATGCGCTTCAGCACACCCGAACTCAAGGAGCAGGAGCGCAGAATTCTGCAGGCCGAGACCGAGGCCGTCAAGCGCGAGTACGCGGTCTTCCTCGAGCTGCGCGAACGGGTGGCCCAGGCCGCCGACGAGGTGCGCCAGGCCGCGCAGGTGCTGGCCGAGCTGGACGTGTACGCTGCGCTGGCCGAGGCCGCGGTGGAGTACGGCTACAGCCGTCCTTGCTTCTCCCAGGACGGAACCCTCCAGATTGTGGCCGGGCGTCACCCGGTGGTGGAACGCAACAACCCCTTCATCCCCAACGACCTCACGATGAGCCCGGCGGCCCGGCTGCTGATCCTGACCGGGCCCAACATGGCCGGCAAGTCCACCTACCTGCGGCAGACCGCCCTGATCGCCCTGCTGGCCCAGGTGGGCTCCTTCGTGCCAGCCGAGTCGGCCACCCTGCCCCTCTTCGACCGCATCTACACCCGGATTGGGGCCTCCGACGATATCGCCGGCGGGCGCAGCACCTTTATGGTGGAGATGGACGAGCTGGCCGGCATCCTGCAGGGGGCCACGCCCAGGAGCCTGGTACTGCTGGACGAGATTGGGCGCGGCACCAGCACCTATGATGGGCTGGCCCTGGCCTGGGCGGCCTGCGAGTACCTGCACGACCAGGTGCGAGCCTACACCCTGTTTGCCACCCACTACTTCGAGCTCACCGCCCTGCCCTTGCGCATGGCCGCGGCCCGCAACGCCCACGTAGCCGCCAAAGAGGAAGCAGGGGGCCTGGTGTTTTATCACCAGGTTCTGCCTGGCCCGGCCAGCCAGAGCTACGGCCTCGAGGTAGCCCGGCTGGCGGGGCTCCCGCAGGCCGTCTTGCAGCGGGCCAGAAGCGTGCTGGACAGCCTGGAAGCCAGCCAGAAGGGGCTATCCAAAGAGATTCTGGAGGAGCTTTTGCAGCTCGACCTGGCCCGCACCAGCCCCCTGGAGGCCCTGCTGTTCCTGCGCCGGCTGCAGGACCAGCTCCGGGGCCTGGCCCCCCAGGAGGCCGAAGCGGAACGCCTTTCGCAGGTATGATTCGCAAACTGCCGCCCGAACTCATCCGCGAGATTGCCGCCGGTGAGGTGATCTCAGGGCCTGCCGACGTGGTGCGGGAGCTGCTCGAGAACGCCCTGGATGCAGGCGCCACCCGGCTTTATATCGAGCTGTGGGGCGGGGGGCTGGACAAAATTGTGGTGCGCGACAACGGCCTGGGCATCCCCCGGGAGGAGCTAGAACTGGCCCTCGAGCACCACACCACCAGCAAGCTCACCGACCTGCAAAACATCCGCACCCTGGGCTTTCGGGGGGAGGGGCTGTGGGCCATCCGCCAGGCCGCTCGGGTGCGGCTCACCTCGAGGCCCCCCCAGCAGCTCGGCGGGGCCACCCTGACGGCTTTTCAGGACAAAACTGAGCTGCACGAACACCCCGCCCCCGCCGGAACCCAGGTCGAGGTCACGGCGCTCTTCTGTCACCTGCCCGCCCGCCGCAACGCCCTCGAGGCCCCCGCCGCCGAGGCGCGCAAGGTGGTGCACCTGGTCTCGCGCTACCTGCTGCACCGCCCGGAAATAGCCCTGCGGCTGGTGGTGGACGGCGAGGAGAAGATCGCCCACGCGGGGGGTGGCTTTGCCGAGGTGGTCAAGCTGCTGTGGGGCTCGGTGGTGGCCAACCGGCTGCTGCCGCTCGAGGCCACCGAGGGGCCTTTTACCCTGCGGGGCCTGCTCTCCAGGCCGGAACTCTCCCGTCCCCGGCGCGACCGGCTGCTGCTGGCGCTCAACCGGCGCCCGGTGGAGTGGCCCGAGCCTTTGCTACAAGCGGTGCTGGCCGCTTACAAGGAACTTCTCCCCGCGGGCCAGTTTCCGGTGGGGGTGCTGAACCTGGAGGTTCCCACCGAACACCTGCTCGTCAATACTTCACCCGACAAGTCCAGGGTACGGCTCATCCGGCTCGAGGCCATCCTGGGCTTTGTCTCCCAGGCCGTGCAGGGGCTGCTCTCGGCCCACCCCCTGGCCCGTGCCCTGCCCGAACCCACCCCCCTCACCGGCCCGGCCCCGGTGCAGCGGGCCCACTTCCCGCGCCTGCGCTACCTGGGCAGCTTCCGCGAGCTGTACCTGCTGGCCGAGGCCGGGGACGAGCTGTATGTGGTGGATCAGCACGCCGCTCACGAGCGCATCCTCTACGAGGAGCTGTCGCGCCGCTACCTCGAGGAGCCCCCGCTCGAGCTGCCCCACCCCGAGCTGCTTTCCTTGAGCCTGGGCGAAGAGATGAACCTGGCCGAACGGCTGGAGGCGCTCGAGCAGGCCGGGTTGCAGATCGAACCCTTTGGCCCTGGCAAGTACCGCATCCGCACCATACCAGCCTTCCTGGCTGGCTACCCCTCGCTGGTGGGCGAGGTAGTGAAGGGCAGCCTGGGGGCCTCGAGCTTCGCTGCTGCCTGGCGCACAGTACTGGCCCGGCTGGCCTGCCTGCCGGCCATCAAGGCCGGACACCCGCTCTCCAGCGCCTCGGCCCAGGCCTTGCTGGACGCGCTGGCCGGCTGCGAACTGCCCTGGGTCTGTCCACACGGGCGGCCCACTGTGCTGGTACTGGGCGAGGGCGAGCTGGCCCGGCGCTTTGGCCGGCGGGGCGTGCGCGCGGTGGCGGAAGCCACCTCATTGAAAAGTGAATAGTGGGTATAACTATCTTTTATATACCCCACTTGAGTATCTTTAATCAGACCGTTATATTTGAAAAAACCATTAACCACTAAACCTTTTCGTTTAGCCATGCAATACGGGAGGCCAGTTATGAAAGAGAAAGAGCTTGAGCTAGAGCAACTCGAGATGGATCGGCGCACCTTCCTCAAAAAAACCGCCATTGCGGGTGCAGTTGGTCTGGTGGGCAGCAGCTTTGCCCAGCAGCAACCCACCGCTGCTTCGCTGGTGGATGGGAAAGATGCCGGTTTGATCGTACGCAACACCAACCCCATCGAGCTCGAGACCCCCGTCAGCCTGCTCCGGCAGCACGCCCTCACCCCCAAGAGCATCATGTACATCCGCAACAACCAGCCGGTGCCACCGGGCATGACCCCCACCACCGCTCCGCCCCAGGTCAGCGACTGGACGGTGGAAGTGACCGGCCTTGTGGATCGCCCCATCACCCTACGGCTTTCCCAGCTCAAAGCGTTGCCGGCCACAGAGCTCGAGATGGTACTGCAGTGCTCGGGCAACGGCCGCAGTTTCTTCTCTAAATATGCCCGAGCCAGCGGCGCCCAGTGGGAGCGCGGCTCTATGGCCAACGTGCGCTGGAAGGGGGTTAAGCTCTCCAACCTGCTCGAGGCTGCAGGCATCAAGGCCGAGGCCCGGTTTCTCACCGCCGAGGGCGCCGACCAGCCCGCCAACCCCAACGCCGCCGATATCGAGCGCAGCATCCCGCTGTCCGACATTCTGGCCAACGGTATGCTGGCCTACGAGATGAACGGCGAGCCGCTGCCCACGGTACACGGTGGGCCTTTGCGCCTGATTGTTCCGGGGTACTACGGCATCAACAACATAAAGTGGGTCAACAAGCTGCGCCTCGAGGCCGCCCCTTCCAACAACAACACCATGATTCCCCGCTACCGCGTGCCCAACAACCCCATCCCAGTGGGCAGCAGCTTCCAGTTCACCCTCGACAACAGCCGGCCCAACTGGCGGCAAAACGTCAAGTCCATTATCTTCAGCCCCACCGAAGGTGAAGCTGTGAGCGGCCTGATTGACGTAACCGGGGTGGCCTGGAACGACGGCTCGGCACCCATCACCAGCGTGGAGGTCTCCACCAACCAGGGCCGGAGCTGGCAGGCTGCCACCCTGGAAAAACCCTCCTCACCCTACGGCTGGTACCGCTGGCGCATCCGGGTACTGGTGGCCGCCGGCGACAGCGAGATTTGGTCGCGCGCCACCGATGCCTTGGGGCGCAGCCAGCCGATTGACGGAGGTATTTTCTGGAACCCCAACGGTTACGAGTGGAACGCCGTAGACAAAGTCAAGATTCGGGTGGGCTAGCCCGAATTGCCCAGTATCCAGTTGGGGTGGAAAGTTCCCATTGGGGCCTCTCCACCCCGATCAAAGAAAGTTCGCTAGGCTTTACCAAGATGTACCCCTGCCAAGTCTGCAATTAGCTTGGTAAAGCCAGTACAAAACAGTTAGGAACCAAGATGAAAAAAACCTTCGTGTGGGCTTGGGTTGGACTGTGTGCAGCTCTATTCTTGGCGCTAGGGCAGTCACAGCTACCGGAGGGGCCTGGCAAGGCCCTGTTGGAACAAAAATGCGCTGTCTGCCATGGGCTGGAAGTCGTCATCAACCAGCGCCTGAACGCCAACGACTGGGACTTTATCGTCGGGCAGATGATCGGTTTTGGGGCTCAGGTGAACTCAGAGGAGCGCAAGACCATTGTGGCGTATCTGGCCGAGAATTTTGGCCCACAAAGCAGCGCACCCGCCACCCCCAAGACCACCTCGAGCGCGGCCAACCCCAGCCAGGCCTATGCGGTGTGCCAGGGCTGCCACCAACCCAATGGAGCAGGCGTGGCCGGCGCTTTTCCACCCCTGGCCGGGCACGTCGCTGACATCCTGAATGCTAAAGGTGGGCGGGCCTACCTGCCCCTGGTGGTTGTCAATGGCCTGCAGGGTAGCATCCGTGTAGGGGCCACCAACTACAACACCCCCATGCCGGGATTCCCTAGCCTCAGCGACGCACAGCTCGCCGATCTGCTCAACTACATTGCCACCGCCTGGGGCAACGACCGCCTGCTCAAAGACTTCAAGCCCTACACCGCCGATGAGGTCAAAGGCTTGCGCAAACAAATGACCCCCGCACAGGTCTACGCCGAGCGGGCCAAGCTCGAGCTCAAGTAAAATGCCGCAACTGCTCTCCCTCCACGCTGGGCTCGCCCCCAGCCTGCCCAAGCCGGCCTTATTGCAGGTTCGTCTGGTCGAGGGCCAGGGTGTGGAGGGCGACCGGCATTTTGGCAAGCACCCCGACCGGGCGGTGCTCGTAGCGGGGCAGACCAGCTACGCTAAAGCACGCCAGGCCGGCATCGAGCTGCCCTGGGGGGCTTTGGGCGAGAACCTGCTGATAGATTTCGACCCCCATACGCTGGGCCCGCACAGTCGGTTGAAGATTGGAACGGCGGTGCTCGAGCTCACCACCGTCTGCACGGTCTGCAACACCCTATCGGCCTTCGACCTGCGCTTGCCCAAGGTGCTCTACAACGCTCGAGGCGTCTACGCCAGAGTCCTGCAGGGCGGGCTGGTGCGAGTAGGCGACCCGGTGGAAGTGCTCACCCCAGATTCCCTGCTCCACATGGGGTAGGCTGGGGTCATGCGCATTCTCACAGCCGAAGAAACCGCCCAAGCCCTCCCCTATCCGGCCCTGGCCCGGGCCATCGCCGGGGTTCTCGAGGCCCGCGCCCAGGATGTAGTTGAGGCCCCCGAGCGCCTGGTGGTGCCGCTGGCGGGCGGGGCCACCCTGCTGCTGATGCCGGCCGCCGACCCCCAGATCACCGTGACCAAACTGGTGACGGTACACCCCCAAGAGCGCCCCAGCGTGCGGGCCGAGGTCTGGGTGATGCGCACCGATACCGGCGAACGCCTGGCCCTGCTGGACGGCGCGGTGGTGACGGCCCGGCGCACCGCGGCGGTCTCGCTGCTGGCCGCCCAGACCCTGGCCCCCCACCCCACCGGCACCCTGCTCGTCATCGGGGCAGGCGTGCAGGCCAGAAGCCACCTGGAGGCCTTCCAGGAGGGACTGGGCACCGACAAGGTATACGTGTATTCGCGCCACTTCGAGCACGCCGAAGCCCTGGCCTCCTACGCCCGCGGGCGCGGCTTGCTGGCCCAGGCCGTGCGCAGCCTCGAGCCCGTCCTCGAGGAGGTGCGCCTGATCGTAACTGCCACCACCAGCCCCACCCCGGTGCTGCGGCAAGCTCCCCCGAGCGCCTTCATTGCCGCCGTGGGAGCCTACCGCCCCGAGATGGCCGAGGTCGCCCCGGAGATAGTGCGGCAGGCCCGGCTATACGTGGACACCCTCGAGGGAGCCCGCTCGGAGGCGGGCGACCTGCTGCAAGCCGGGGTGGACTGGGGTCAGGTGCAGCCGCTCGAGGCGGCCCTGCACCAGCCCAGACCGGCCTCGGGTACGGTGCTGTTCAAGAGCGTGGGCCACGCGCTTTGGGATCTGGCCGCGGCCCGCCTGGCGGTGCAAACGCTGGGCATCCAGTAATCTGGTAGGCATGTACCTCACGGTTTTTTGCACCGTCCCCGACCTCGAGACCGCCCGGCGCATCGCCCATACGGTAGTACACGAGGAACTGGCGGCCTGTGTCAATCTGCTGCCGGGCCTCACCTCGGTCTACCGCTGGCAGGGCCAGGTCGAGGAAAGCAGCGAACTGCTGCTCATCATCAAAACCCGCCAGGAGCGCTACCCAGCCCTGGAAGCCCGCATCAAAGCGCTGCATCCCTACCAGGTGCCCGAGATTATCGCTCACGAGATTGAGACGGGGTCGCAGAGCTACCTCGAGTGGATCGGCCAGAGCGTGGGCTAGCAACAAGCCATAAATCATGATTCGGGCCAAGCAACTCTCCAACGGGGCCACTTGCGGCCTGCTGGAAACCCAGGTCTGGGTGGATGTCGAAACCCCCACACCCGAGGAACTGGCACTCATTGGGAAGCAGTACCCCCTCAACCCCCTGGCCCTGGCCGATGCCCAGGAGATCGGACACTGGAGCCGCTTCGAGGAGTACCCCAAGCACCTTTTCCTGATCTTTCGTACCCTCGAGTCCCCCCATAACGCCCACAGCCGCACTGAGCGGGTCTCGTACTTTTACTTCCCCGAGACCCAGGTGCTGCTCACCTACCGCAACGAGCCGGTAGACTACCTCGAGCAAATCTGGAATAGCTTCCGGGGGGGTGCGTGCCTGCGACTGTGGCAACGTCTGCTCGATCAGGGCGTGCAAACCTTTTTCGAGTACACCGATGCCCTCACCGACCGGGTCGAAGACCTGGAAGAGCTGGCCCTGAATGGCGACAACACCCCCGAAATCCCCCGCCAGGTGTTTTCCGCCCGCCGCGAGGTGCTCCGTACCCGCCGCCTGGTCTCGCAGGCCCGCGAGGCCTTGTTGCACTTGGAGCGCCTCCCCCTTCTGGGTGGCGAGGCCTATCTTTTCCGCGACCTTACCGACCGCATGGGCCGGGTCTACGAGGGGCTGGATGCCGCTCGAGACGAGCTATCCAACGTGCTGGAGGTGTACCTCTCGGCCCAGAACAACCGGCTTAACCGGGTGGTGCAGGCCCTTACGGTCATCTCGGTGCTGTTCCTGCCCATGACCCTCTGGGCCGGCATCTACGGCACCAATTTCGAAACCTTTACCGAGTACCAGTGGCCCGCAGGGCGGGCGTATTTCTGGGGGGGGCTGCTGGCCATTGGGGGTGGGCTGGCCCTCTGGATGAAGCGCCGGGGCTGGTGGTGAAAGCCGCTCACATCCAATCTGCTATGTCCACGCGCATAGCTGGGTATCCAGTCCACATTACACATTTTTCCAAATGTGGCCTCACTCACTTCAAATAAATCAACATGAATGTTTACAAAATCACCAAGTCCTGCTATATTGCAATTCAAGGAGTGATGAAGCTATGCAAACCAGCATCCTGGACACCCTAACCTTCGATCCTGGCGAGATCATTCTCTATCCCGGAGAGCCTAGCCCCAAGGATCAGCTCTACCGGGTGCGGGAGGGTCTGGTGCGGCTACAAAGCGTGGACGACGAAGGCAACGCTCTAACCTTACGTTTCGTTCGCCCGGGCGAGTATTTTGGCGAAGAGGTGATTTCCGGTGCCGAGCGAACCTACTTCGCCGAGGCGGTTACCGAAACCAAAGTAGACGCCCTGGCCCCCGCCCAGCTCTCCGCACAGGAAATGACCGATCTGGTGCAGGGGCTTGTAAAAGCCCTGGGCCAAACTTACCAGACCATTCAGCGCATCTCCGGCCAGCGCCTCAAAAATCGCATTGCAGCCACTCTGCTCGATTTGTCCCGCACGCCGGTGGCCTTTACCGAAAAGAACGGTCGCATAGGAGTTCGAGCCACCCACGACGAAATTGCCTCGGCCGTGGGTTCGGTGCGCGAAACCGTGACCAAGGTCATCGGCGAGCTGACCCGCGAAGGCTACATCCGATCTGGCTATGGCAAGCTGGTGCTGGAAAACCCCAGCGGCCTCGAGCGCCTCTCCAAAGAGGCCGCCTAGAACTGCTTAAACTGCTTGCACACACCCGCTGCATATGGCAGGTGTGTGCTCATTTTTTGGCTATGGTCGGGCGGGGGTGCTTTGGGGCTGGGTTATACTCGAGCCGGGTTGTGGCGAAAACCTCAACCCAATTCCGCCACAGCAAAGCCTTACGCCAGATTTCAAGCCATTAGGAGAAGCCCCAGCCTGGCTGCACCAACACAGCGCAGATTGGAAAGCGTATCAAGGTGAGCCCCATGGATTCAGAACACCAAGCCCAGCTAGAAGCCGAGGCATTGTCGCGTCGTGTATTGGTTCACGATATTCTGCGTCGCCTGCGCGGCCAGCCCAACGATCTGTTGCCCTACAGCGCGGTTTCCAGCCTGCGCCCCCGGGGTGAGTCTTACAAAGGGCTACAGACTATCGAGGTAGATAAAATCATTGGTTCGGTCGATCGTTATAGCGACTTCGACGCCGAGTTCATGCCCAAAGAACCCTTTACCCTGGATCGCTGGGCCAAGCTCCGGCAGGCACAGCTCGAGGGGGTGGAGTTTCCCCCTATCCACGTTTACAAGGTTGGCGATACCTATTTTGTCAAAGACGGCAACCATCGCACCGCTTTAGCCAAAGCCCAGGGCCAGCATTACATAGACGCCTACGTCATCGAGCTCGACGTTCCGGTAGACCTCGAGCCTCACGACACCATCAAGGATGTGATTCTGAAAGGGGAGTACGCCGAGTTCTTAGAGAAGACCCGGCTGCCCCAGCTGCGCCCCAACCACGAACCCATCCTGTTCAGCCGGCCTGGCCGCTACGACGTGCTGCTCGATCATATCCGTACCCATCAGTATTTCATGGGCCTCGAGCAGAAGCGCTCGATTGGCTGGGAAGAGGCGGTTGTCGACTGGTACGACAACCTCTACCTACCCACCATTCTGGAGATTCGCGAGAACGGCGTGCTGAAAAACTTCCCGGGCCGCACCGAGGCCGACCTGTACCTGTGGATCTCCGACCACCGCTACTTTCTGTCTCAGGCCATCGGGCACGATGTGGGCCCCGAAGAGGCGGCCCTTTCGGTGCAGCGCAGCGTCCAGAAAGGCCCCATCAGCCGATTTCTGGACTGGCTGGGCCGGTTTTTTGTCCGCCAGAGCCCCCAGCCTGGCTAAAGAGCACCTTGCGTCCGGCGGGGGTCTGGAGGAGGGCCCAGAGCCCCGGATGGAAAGATACTTCTAACGAATACTCGAGGCCCAGTTGTTGCAGCACCGGGGCTACGGCCTCGGGCTGGGGGTGCTGTAGCTTCCAGGCCAGCAGGCGGCAGCCGGTGTCCGGCAGGGTATCGGTAGGGTGCCGGGCGCCCCACTGAATCAGGTAGGGCACCACCCCGCCCCAGTGCAGGCGCCCGTCCTCGGGGAGGGTGATATGCCACTCGAGGTCGCCCCGGCTGGCTTTGGTCACCGGGCCCAGCCCCAGCGCAGCGTAGCGCTCGAGGGCCTCGGTGCGGGCTACCCAGGTCAGGAGGCGCGGCGGCCCCGCGAAGCGATCCAGCTCGAACCAGCGCGGGCGGCCCGGCGCAGGCACCTGGGGGTCAATGGCGATAATCTCCAGATACACGCCGCCCCCCAGGTTCAGCAAGCGGTTGTGCGTGCCCATCAAGGGGTGCTGGCCCCCCGCCGGTGGGAGCAGCACCTCCAGGGTGTCCTGGACGTACTCCACCCCCTCTTGCAGGGTCTGGGCGGCCAGCACCAGGTGATCCAGCCGGGTCATCCGATCTTGTTGCCCTTTTCGTCGTAGCGGTAAAAACCCCGCCCGCTCTTGCGGCCCAGAAGCCCGGCCTGCACCATCTTGCGCAGCAGGGGCGAGGGCCGGTATTTGTCATCGCCCAGCCCCCGGTGCAGAACTTCCATGATGGAGAGACAGGTGTCCAGGCCGATGAAGTCGGCCAGGGTGAGGGGGCCCATGGGGTGGTTCATGCCCAGCTTCATCACCTGGTCGATGGCCTCGGGCGTAGCCACCCCCTCCATCACGCACTGGATGGCCTCGTTGAGCATGGGCAGCAGGATGCGGTTGGAGACGAAACCGGGGTAGTCGTTGACCTCCACCGGGGTCTTGCCCATGCGGCGGGCCGCTTCCAGCACGGCCTGGGTGGTGGCCTCGTCGGTGAGGTAGCCCCGGATTACCTCCACCAGCTCCATCAGGGGCACCGGGTTCATAAAGTGCATCCCGATAAAGCGCTCCGGTCGGCGGGTGGCCGAGGCCAGGCGGGTAATGGGAATCGAGGAGGTGTTGGAAGCCAGGATGGCCGCGGGCTGGACGAGGGCGTCGAGCTCGCGGAAAAGCTCGAGCTTGGTGGGCTCGTGCTCCACGATGGCCTCGATCACCAGGTCGCAGTCTTTGAGGTCGGCCAGGTGGGTGGTGGTCACAATGCGGCTCAGGGCCGCGTCGTGGGCCTGCTGATCGAGCCTGCCTTTTTCCAGCAGCTTGCCGATGGAACGCTTAATGCTGCTAAGGCCGCGCTCGAGGAAGGTCTGCTCGAGGTCGCGCAGCACCACCTGATAACCTGCCTGGGCCGCCACCTGGGCAATGCCCGCCCCCATCTGCCCCGCTCCGATCACACCAATCTTGCGAATTTCCATAGCTGTATCCTACCAATCCGAAGCATCTCAACGGGTGCGGGTCACCTTGGACAGGTTGCGCGGGGCATCGGGGTCGAAGCCCCGGGCCACCGAGAGTTCGGCGGCGAAGGGGTAGAAGGCCTGGGCCAGCAGAATGGAGTCCAGCACCGGGTGGAGCCTGCCGGGGAGCGGCAAGGGGGTGTGGGCCAGCTCCAGCGCCTCGCTTTCGGAGGAGGCCACCAGCAGGTGTCCGCCTTTACCGCGCAGGTTTTCCAGCAGGCTCAGCATGCCGGGCAGGGGTTTGTCTTTGGGAGCCAGCACCAGCAGGGGGAAGTCGGGCTCTACCAGCGCAACCGGGCCGTGCAGAAGTTCGGCGCCCGACATGGCCTCGGCGTGAAAGGCGCTGGTCTCTTTGAGTTTGAGGGCCAGCTCGTTGGCCACCGCAAAAGCGTAGCCCCGCCCCGCCACCAGGCCGTTTTCTGCCTCCACCAGCGGCTCCAGCCCCGCCTGCCAGTTGGCCTCAGCGGCTTTATACAGGGCTTCCGGCAACATCGCCAGGGCTTCTTTGAGGGGTTTGTCTTCGGCCCAGGCTGCGACCAACTGGGCCAGCGAGGCCACGGCAGCCAGGTAGCTTTTGGTGGCCGCCACCGCCTCCTCGGGGCCTGCCCATAGCGGCAGCACCACCTCGGCGGTCTGGGCCAGGGGGGAGTGCTCCTGGTTGACCAGGGCCAGGGTCAGGGCCCCCTCGCGCCGGGCCTGGCGGGTGACCTCGATCAGATCTGGGCTCTGGCCCGACTGCGAGATGGCGATCACCAGCGCCCGGCCCAGGGCCAGGCGTTGCCCGTAAACCGTGTGCACCGAGGGGATGGCCGAGGAGCAGACCAGACCCAGCAGGCTTTCGATTAGATACTTGCCGTATAGGGCCGCATGGTCGGAGCTACCTCGAGCCACCGTCAGCGCGAAGGGCGGGGTGTGGCGGCGCAGGAAGGTGCCCAGCAGCTCCATCTCGCTCCGGTTCTCTCGCAGGGCCTGCTCCACCACCGCAGGGGCTTGATGGGCCTCTTTGAACATCTTGGTTTCGACCGCTCTCATCCAGAGACCTCCACTTTCTGGCCTCGCACATACACCTCCACAAGCTGCAACTGCTCGTCGAGCACTACCAGGTCGGCGGGCCGGCCTATTTCCAGCCCATGCGGGATTCCCAGGTATTGGGCGGCAAAGCTCGAGGTCATCTGCATCACCTCAGGCACGGTATAGCCCCAGCAGCGCAGATTATACGCAGCCCTGTCCATGGTAAGAGCGCTCCCCGCCAGGGTGCCATCGGCCAGGAAAACCCCTTGGCTTTTCTTGTAGACGCGGTGCCGCCCCAACCGGTACTCCCCCTCGGGCCGTCCTGCGGCAGCCACCGCATCGGTTACAGCATAGGTCTGGGGGATGGCTCGGGCCAGCGCACGGATGGCCGCCGGGTGCACGTGCAGTCCGTCCGGGATAACCTCGGCCCAGCGGGCGCGCTCGAGGCCCAGCCCCACCACCCCTGGCTCGCGGTGGCGCAGGGGGGTCATGGCGTTGTAGAAATGGGTAAAACCCTGGGCCCCGGCCTCAAAACCTGCTAGCGACTGGGCGTAGGTGGCCGCTGTGTGGCCTTGCTGCACCCGCACCCCCTGCTCGGTCAGGAAGCGGATTAGCTCGAGCGCCCCCGGCCGTTCGGGGGCCAGCGTCACCACTCGAATTGGGGCCAGGGAAAGCAGGTGGCGCATGGTCGTCAGGTTGGGGGTTCGGGTGTAGGGCGGCTGGGCCCCCAGCCTTTCCGGGCTGATAAACGGCCCCTCCAGATGCACCCCCAGCACCCGCGCCTCGCCGGGGCCGGGGTTCTGCACCACCGCAGCAATGCCCCGCAAAGCGGCCTCGAGCTCCTCCAGCGGCGCCGTGACGGTGGTAGCGAGCAGGGCGGTGGTGCCATGCTGGGCGTGGAAGCGGGCCATCTGCCGCACAGCCTGCTCGCCTTCCATGCAGTCGGCCCCATCTCCCCCGTGCACGTGCAGGTCTATAAAACCCGGAAGAATGTAGCGTTCTGGGCAGTCCTGGGCAGCATCCAGTGGCTCCAGAGCCTCGACCTGCTCCGAGAACACAATACGGCCCGAATAGGACAGCTTGGGGGTTATCAGTGTACCTGCGAGCACTGTCATCTACAGTTCCAATCTCAGGCTGATTACCTGGTAGGGGGCATAGGCCAGGGTCAGGTAGCCATTCCGCAGGGAAAGGGGTTCCACTGGTTCTTCCAGCAGGTTCACCCGGCTGGCGCTGCGAATGCCCAGGGCCGTAAGGTCGAGCTCCACCTCACCCCGTCCACCATGCGCCTCGTAGAGCCGCAAAATGTAGCCAAAGCCCTCCTCGGCCCGCTTGAACGCGGCTATGCGCAGGCTCGAGGGCGACAGGCGCAAAAACTGGCGACTGGAAGGCTGGCCTCCGGCATGCACCGGCAGGGCCAGCGGCAACAAGGGGGCCAGGAAGTCTTCGGCCTGGGCCACCGTTCCGCTGCGCCAGTCCCCTGGGTGCGGATAGAGCGCATAGCTGAAATGGTGCTCGCCCACATCGGCCAGCGGATCGGGCCAGATGGCCCCCCGCAGGAGCGACAGACCCAGCACGTTCCCTCGGGCGCTGTAGCCATGCTTGAAGCCGCCCAGCAGGCTCACCCCATACCCGGCCTCGCTCAGATCGGCCCAGCGCAGGGCCGGAACCTCGAAACGGGCCGCATCCCAACCGGTGTTGGTATGGGTGGGCCGCGGCACGGCTCCAAAAGCGGTGTCGAACCAGGCTTCATGGCTTCGCACGTTTACTGGAAACAAAGCCCTGAGCAGGGTACGGCGCTCCTGCCAGTGGGCGGTGGTCTCGATCTCCAGGCGACGCGAGCCGCCCCACAGCCAGTAGGTCTGCTCGAGGCGCGATGCGCCTATTTTGCGCTCCACCCAGATGCCGGCCCGCAGGGGGCCTCCCTCAATCAGCTTGACCTGGGTAGCGGGGATTTCGCGGCCCTCCCGGGCATACGAAGCATCCAGATCCCAGGCTTCCCAGTAGCGCGGTACGTCGGTGTAGGCCCAGAGCTGGTTCCCACGTCCGGCCAGCACCTCGCGCTGGTGGTCTTTATCGTAGAGGCGGCTTATGGTGCCATCGGGGGCCACCTCCAGCCGCAAATGTTGGTTTTCCAGCACCCGCTCGAGGCCCTTGACCCGCACCGCAGGAGTTCGGCGGGCGTCTAGATGACCTACCACCGCCAAAGCCAGGTAGCCCAGGGCCGGCACGGTCTCCTCGGCAGCGATCAGGATATAGGGGCCTGACTCCTGGTAGGGCACCTCGTCGCCGGTGCTGGTGAGCAAGCGGAAGAACTGCTCGGTGGGGCGAAGGAGCCAGAGCCGCAAGGGACGCGGCGAGGTGCTCAGGTTCCACACCACCAGATGCGCCACCGCCTCGGGGTGCACCTTGCGCACCTCCGCCGAAAGCAGCCCCAGGGCCTCCTGCCGCACTTCCTCGGCCTGAATCAGGGCCACCCGCAGGCTTTCGGCCGCCTCCTTTGGCACGCTGTGAATGCTGGAGCCCGGCAGGATGTCGTGGAACTGGTGCAGCAACAAGACTTTCCAGAGACTCTCGAGGTCGCGCGCCGGATAGCTGGGTTCATCCAGGGTCAGGCGGGGGTCTATTTTCTTGAGGGAAACCAGCGTCCAGGCCATCTCTGCCTCCAGCAGGGTTTGCTCGAGGCGCTGGTTGAGCGCTTTGAGGGCGGCCTGGGTGGTGTAGGTGGCCCGGTGCAGCTCGAGGTAGAGTTCCCCACTCCAGGTCGGGAGCGGCCAGGGCCCCATAAAGCCCTCGCCATTTTCTTCCCCCCTCTCCTCTGCCCCCTGCCCGTTGCGAGCACCCTGGGCTTCACCAAGCCCGGCCCCCCTGCGCTCCACGCCCCGGTAAAACCCATCTATCCGCCCAATCTCCACGCTGGGCAGGCCGGGGAATTCGCGGTAACGGGCGTAGCGCTCCATCATCTCGGCGCTGGGGCCACCACCGCCATCGCCATAGCCAAAGGTAAGCAGCGAGGTATCGTGGTAGCGCTTGCCCTTGAAGTTCTTCCAGGTGCCCGCCAGGTCGAGGGCTTCCAGCCGCCCGTTATAGCCCTCGTTGGGGTTCCAGAAGCCGTGGGCCAGCACCCTCGAGCCGTCCAGGCCCTCCCACTGCCAGAGGTCGTGGGGAAAGGGGTTGGTCTCGTTCCAGTTGAGCTTGGTGGTGAAAAAGTAAGGGAGGCCCGCCTGCCTTAAAAGTTGCGGCAGGTTGGCGGCGAAACCGAAGGTATCGGGCAGCCAGGCCACCTGGGCCCGGATACCGAACTTCTGCTGAAAGTAGCGCTGTCCATAGAGCAACTGCCGCACCCAGGACTCCCCCGAAAGCAGCTGGCCATCGGGTTCCACCCACATGCCGCCCACCAGCTCCCAGCGCCCCTCCTGCACCCGTGCCCTCACCTGTTCAAATAACGTCGGGGCGTCCTGCTCGAGCCAGGCATAGGCCTGGGCGCTGGACTGGTTGAAATAGAGCTCGGGATAACGCTCCATCAGGTGCAGCACCGTAGCAAAGGTACGGCGGATCTTGCGCCGGGTCTCGGCGATGGGCCACAGCCAGGCCAGGTCTATGTGGGCGTGCCCGGAGAGCAAGAGCTTGCCTGAGGCCGGGTAGCGTTGGCGAAGGTGCGCCAGGGCTTGCCGGAAGAAGTCTCGAGCGGCCTTGAGGCTTTTGCGGTGCTCCTCTTGCAAGGGAAGGCCCGGCCCCTCGAAGCGCCACTCCTCCCACAGTTTGGCGGTTTCCTGGGCCCAGGCGGAACGCTCGAGCTGGTTCAGGTAGGCCTGCGCCGGGCTGCGCGGCAGCTCGATACGGGCAAAGGCCTCGCTCAGCACGTCCAGCAGGTGTTGGGCCAGGTCGGGGGCAAGGTGTGGCACCGCCTCCAGCGCGCAGGCCAGGTCGGTGCATAAAGCCCGCACCTGGAGGTCGGGCACCAGTAAGGTGGCCTGCTCGAGCCGGGGTTCTTGCACTGGACTACCAAACACCCCTTTGGGCACCACCTCGACCTCGAGGCGTATCTTTTCGTCTCCCTGTGCAGGTTCCAGCAAAGGGTACTCGGCGTGGTAAGGGTTAAGCCCCCCCAGGGGCCTGTCGTTAGCGAGCAACAAACCCTCCCCCCCCGGTTTGATGCGAATCCAGACAGGTTTCCCAGCCCAGGGTGGGGGTACGGTGACCTCAAAAAAGAAGCGCACCGGAAAGCTACGATCAGGCCATAGGTCACCGGGCTGGATGGAGACCCGGGGGCCACCCGCAGCCTGAAACTCCCCTCTAATGGGCTGGGCTTCCAGGTTCTGCCAGGCCAATAACTCCTTCCAGCGAACCCACAAACGCTGCAAATCCTGCATTACCCATCCTCCCGTACCAGGCGCAACGGAAACACTCCGGTAAACAAACGCGGCCAGACCAGCCTGGGGCGGTTCCACTCCAGCTTGACCCCCGGCAGACTGGGAGCGAAAAACTGCTGCCAAAGCCCATAGGCCAAAGGGGTAAGACGCTGATCAATGGCGAGCTCGGCCCCCCACTTAAGGTCGCCTAAGTCGAAGGGGCTGGGCGGCTTACCGATTTCCTCGGTTAGTTTGTCGTGTACCTCTGGGCGCACCCGGCTCTGATAAAGCCAGTCGTCTACCAACCGGGAAAAATTGGCCTCGGCCAGTGAGACCGGGTCGTCGCCATACAAAGCGCAAATTCCTGTTGCGAGGGCGCTACCCAGGCTATTGCCAGCGGTATTCCAGGCTGCAAAACCGGCCAGCCCCGGCAGGTTCACCGACTGCAACAACAACTGCATAAAGCGGTTCTCGGCCCCGTTGGCATAGGCCACATCGGCCACCGCCACCATCCGGCCGGCGGCCTGGTCGGCCACCAGACGGTCTACAAAGTCGGGTAGGTGACGGGCTGCGGTATCCACCGTTTCAAAGTCGGGCTGGTGGTGGGCTTGCCGGATGGCAGGTGCGTTCACGGCCAGAACCAGGTCGGCCTCCTCTACCGTCTGCACCATCAAGCCTCCCGCAGCCCGCACATGGGCCCTGACCAGTTCCCCCAGCGGGCGATCTTCATACAGCATCTCCGCCTGCTCCGCCAGCACCGAAGGGTAGCGCACCAAGACCCTGGTTCTGCGCCCGGAGTAGTTGACCAGGGCCCGTGCCAGCAAGGTGCAGGCCACCTCGTCGGCCCCAGGGTAGATATCGGCCTCGCTCCACAAGCCCAGTTCGTCCAGGCGGGCCTCGAGCCGCCTTCGATCCCGGGCCGCCAGGCCATAGGGGGTGGTGTCGTCCAGGGTGAGGCACAGATGCTCGAGGATGCCCTCGTTGAGCAGGTCAATCGCCGCCATATGCAGGGCATGGTTGCGCTCGCGGGTCTCGAGCCAGTCCTGCAAAACCTCTTTGGGCAGGTGCAAGCGGGCTCGCTCCAACTCCATCGGCGCATCGCCCAGCGCTTGCCCAGCGGCCTGCTGCCGCTCCAGGCGATCCATCCACTCCGAAACCTTGCGCAACGCCGCCCCCCATTCGCCGTAGTAGGGCTTTTCCTCCACGGGGTCGTTGTCGTGGGCCACCCGAACCACCACCCCATGGGCCAGGATGCGCAGACCGGGGTGCTTGTGCTTGATCTCCCGCAGAACCTCGAGGCGCTGCAATGTCGCTTCCAGGCTATCCGAGACCCGTCGGGCCGGAATCATACCCCCCAAACAGAGGGTTTCCAGGCTTACGATGGCCACATCGGCCGCAGGTGCCTCCCGCCGCAACCACTCCGCAAGGGCCGCGGTATTTCCCGGTTCGTTCATCCGGTTCAAAATTTCCAGTGCAGGCGAGCGCATCTCCAGCCCCGCTACCCGCGCCAGTTGGTGGGGCAGCTCGAGGGTTACGGGTCTGGTATCGGCCGGCAGCAGTAGAACTCGCTTCATACGTCGGATGGCAACCTGTTTCTCAATCTACCCGAACCACTGAGCAGCCTGGCGTTCATCTGGCCCTTCGGCAGATGTCCCGTACCTCCTAAGCGGTATCCGGTTGGGTTCGTGCGCCTGACCTATTCAGCCCTTTACGGCCCCTTCCATGCCCCGCATGAAGAAGCGCTGGGCCATGAAGAACACCACCAGTACCGGAATCATCATAATCATGGCCCCTGCGGCCACGTTGAACACGTCGTAGTTGAACTGACCCTTGAGCTTGAGAATCGCTACCGACATGGGCAATAGGTCGTCGTTGGTCAGAAGGGCCACCGAGGGCCAGAAAAAGGCATTCCAGGTGCCCAAGGCGGTCAGCGAGGGCACCGACAGGGGAATCATCACCCGCCACAGGATTTGTAGCTCGGTAGCCCCATCTATGCGGGCCGCCTCCATCAGGGTGCCGGGAATGGCCAGGTAAGCCTGGCGCATCAGAAAGATGCCAAAGGCCGTTGCGATGATGGGCAGCGCCACCCCTGCATACGTGCCCAAAAGTCCCAGATCGCGCAGCGTCAGCACATTGACGATAAAGGCAATCTCGGTCGGCAAGACCAGGGTCGAAACAATGGCACCAAAAATCAGGGCCCGGCCCGGAAACTGCAAGCGGGCCAGCGGATAGGCCGCCAGGGCCGAGACCACCAGGGTTCCAACCCGAAAAGCCGATGGGAAGCCTCGAGCATCCAACCACCGCAGGGGGCCCAAAACCCCCGCGGCCAGTGAATCCTTGGCACTTGTTGCTGCGCATCTCAGTAGTTCCTATCCGCCACGGCTGCTGCCGTGCGGGCAATGAAGTCCGACGCCTGTTTTCGGCCCAGGGCCACCAAGGTATAGAGCAGATCCAGTACCAGCAGTTGTCCCATTTTGGCCGTTACCGACCCGCCTGTCAGGGGGCTTTCAGACACCGATGTGACCAGCACCACATCGGCAAAACGGGCCACCGGGCTTTTGGTGCGCTGGGTGATGGCAATGGTCGCCGCCCCCGAACGCTTGGCAATCTCCATGGCTTTGACCGTGTCAATGGTAGTGCCCGAACGGGTGATGCCGATAGCCAGGGACTTTTTATCCAGGGTTGCAGCCGCCATGGCGGCCATATGGGGGTCGGGGTAGGCCTGGGTAGCGTAGCCCAGGCGCATAAACTTGTAGGCAAAGTCCTGGGCGGTTACCCCCGAGGCCCCCACGCCGTAGATATCAATGCGCTGGGCCTTCAGAATTAGGTTTACCGCCTTGGTTACCAGTTTCAAATCTACCAGACGGCGGGTATCCTCGAGCGCCTGCTTGGCGTGGTGCAGGACGTACTCGAGGGCCTCTTCGGGGGTTCGGGGGTTATCCTGCGGCCCCAGCCCCACCGGGCTGGCGGCCAGGTCAGAGGCCAGGGCCAGCTTGAACTCCTGGAACCCGCTAAAACCCAGGTCACGGCAGAAGCGAATCACGCTGGCTTCCGAAGAACCCGAGCCCTCGGCCACTTCCACCACCGTTTGGTAGAGCAGTTTTTCCGGATTCTCCTGCACGTAGTCGGCAATCTTGCGCAGCGCAGGGGTCATGTGACCCCCGAGGCTTCGCAGCAATGCCAGCGCCCCATTAGGCATGCGTGCATCCCCCCCGGACAAAGCTTAAGAGCAGTGTCTTACGCCCAGCACCAAACCACAAAACTGCGGCCCGGCTCATTTCGCCACCCTCCTCAGTGCGTTCACAAACCCTTGCGTCAGAAGCTCGATACGGGTTAGAGCAGTGCCCACCGTCACCGCAAAAGCCCCCACCTCCAGGGCCGCCCTGGCCTGTTCCGGTGTCGCAATGCGGCCTTCGGCAATGACCCTCGCGCCTCGCTTGGAAAGCTCCTGCACCAGTTCCAAATCGGGGCCGGATAGCTGCGGTGAATACTCGGTATAGCCCGACATGGTCGAACCCACAAAATCGGCACCCAACCGGTGGGCCTCGAGGCCCTCCTCCAGGATCGAGATATCGGCCATGGCCAGACATCCCAGAGCATGAATGGCCTCGATCATCGTCCCCACCCCTACCGGGCGCGGGCGCAGGGTGGCGTCAAAAGCGATGATGTCGGCTCCCCGCTCGGCCAGGGCCCTGACATCGGATAGCTCAGGGGTGATGTATACCGGCGAGCCCGGCACCTCCCGCTTGACCAGACCAACAATCGGAACCGATGTAGCGGCGCGGGTGGCTTCTAAATCTGCCAGGCCCTCAATACGCAGCCCCACAGCCCCCCCTGCCAAGGTAGCCTGGGCCAAGGCCGCAACCAACGGGGGGCGATCCAATGGCCCACCCCGCACCGGCTGGCACGAGGCAATCAAACCGTGACGAAGTTGCTCGAGAATTTGCGCTCTGTTTGACAAGGAAACCTCTTTGAAGTTTTTTTCTATTGAAAATGCTAGTTTATGAAGTAATATTTTGTCAACAAGAATTGCGTTTGGCATCCACCGTGCCTCGTACGCAATAGGTGTAACTCTGGAAGGAGCCCATGGAAAAGCTATTTCTTGCCACCCGTCTGATGATGGTAGACATCCCCGGCCCCACCCTGGATGCTGCTACCCGCGCTCACCTCGAGCGTTACCGCTTTGGGGGAGTATGTTTGTTTCGCAAAAACATCCAGAACCCCGATCAGGTTCGCGAACTGGTCGCCGAGATTCGCTCGCTGCTGGGGCCCCAGGCCTGGATTGCCATTGACCAGGAGGGCGGGGCAGTGCAGCGGGTACTGGAGTTTGCCCTGGCTCCTTCCCCGATGGCCCTGGGCGCGGTGGGGGAGGTCAAGACGGCCGAAGCGGTGGGGGCGGCGGTGGGCCGTGCCCTCATCTCGCTGGGCATCAACTGGAACTTTGCCCCCTCCGTGGACGTGAACACCAACCCCAAAAACCCGGTGATCGGCGACCGCAGCTTTGGCTCCGACCCCAAAAAAGTAGCCCGGCTGGCGCTGGCCTGGGCCCGGGGCCTCGAGCAGGCCGGGGTAATGGCCGCGGTCAAGCATTTCCCCGGACACGGCGACACCTTCCTGGACTCGCACCTCGAGCTGCCGGTGGTGGATAAAACGCTGGAAGAGCTCGAGCGCACCGAACTCTACCCCTTTCGCAAAGCCGTGGAAGCCCAGATCAGCTCGATTATGAGCGCCCATATCCGCTTCCCCGCCCTGGACAAACAGCACCCGGCCACCCTCTCTAAAAAAATCCTCACCGGGTTCTTGCGTAAAAAACTGGGCTTTCAAGGCATCATCGTCACCGATGCGCTGGACATGAAAGCCATCAGCAAAAACTACTCCATCGGCGAGGCTGCCGTAAAAAGCCTGCAGGCCGGGGCCGACATGATTCTGTCGCTGGGCCAGCCCGAGGTGCATATCGCCCAGGCCGCCGCCGTCCAGCAAGCCCTGGAAAACGGCTCACTTTCCGAGGAGCAGGCCCGGCAAAGCCAGCTGCGTCTGCTGGAGGCCGCCCTGCGCTTCCCCGGCCAGGCCCAGCCCTACCCCCCAGCCCAGCAGAAGCGCGACCAGGCCCTCATGGAGCAGGTCGCCCTGCGGAGCATTACCGCCTACCGCCGGCCGCTGCGCCCCCGGCGTTCGGATCGAATTTTGGTGGTCTCGGCAGGCAGCACCTTCGAGGCCGGCCCCTACGGCGAGACCCTCGCGGTCAAGGACTTGGCCGATCTGCTCGAGACCCGTTTTGCCAGGGTCAGTCAGTTTGTCTACGACCCCCAACAGGCCGATGCCTTCAAGAGCGGGCTGGAACAGGCCGCTGCCAGGGCCGACTACCTGCTGGTGGTCTCGGTCGGTCGCGGCAGCCTGAGCGAAGCGGAAACCCGGCTCCTCAAGCATGCTTTCACCCTGGGTAAACGGGCCGCGCACATCGCTTTGTGGAACCCCTACCACATCCTGAGCCTGCGCAAACCGGCCTTTGTGACCTATGGCTTCCGCGCCCCTACCCTGCGGGCCCTGGTCAAGGTGCTGGGCGGCGCGCGGGCCCGGGGTTCCTTGCCGTTCAAGTTGCGCCAAAATCGGGTTAATCTATAGCCATGAAAGCCATTCGCGTACACCAGCCCGGCGGCCTCGAGGCCCTGCAACTGGAAGAAATCCCTATCCCCACCCCCGGCGAAGGCCAGGCCCTGGTACGCCTTCAGGCCATTGGGGTCAATTTTATTGATATCTACAAGCGCGCTGGCCTGTACAGCGTCCCCACCCCCTTTACGGTGGGCGAGGAGGGGGCCGGTGTGGTCGAGGCGGTGGGGCCGGGGGTGGCTGGTGTGAAGCCCGGCGACCGGGTGGTCTACTCCAATGTGCAAGGCAGCTACGCCGAGTACGCCGTGGTGCCCGCCGACAAACTGGTGCAGATTCCGGATGGACTCGAGGCCAAAATTGCCGTGGCCGGCATGCTACAGGGCATGACCGCCCACTACCTGGTTTACAGCACCTACCCTCTCAAGGCCGGTGAGACCTGCCTCGTGCACGCCGGGGCTGGCGGGGTGGGTCTCCTCTTAATTCAGATGGCCAAGCGAATTGGGGCCACCGTCATCACTACTGCTTCCTCGGAGGAAAAGCGGGCCCTGGCCAAGGAAGCCGGGGCCGATTACGCCCTGCCCTACGAAGGCTTCGACCAGAAAGTCCGCGAAATTACCGGTGGAAAAGGGGTGGATGTGGTCTACGACGGGGTGGGGCAGTCCACCTGGGAAGGCAGCCTGAACAGCCTGCGCATCCGGGGCATGCTGGTGCTGTACGGGCAGAGCAGCGGGCCGGTGCCCCCCTTCAACCCACAAATCCTCAACCAGAAAGGCGGCCTCTACCTGACCCGGCCCTCTCTGTGGCACTACACCCAGACCCGGCAGGAGCTGGAGTGGCGGGCCGGCGACGTGATGCGCTGGGCCCTGGAAGGCCAGCTCAAAATCCGAATCGGGGCCGAGTTCCCCCTGGCCCAGGCCGCCCAGGCCCATCGGGCGCTGCAAAGCCGCGAGACCACTGGCAAGGTGCTGCTGATACCCTAGCCCCCTGGCACCCCCCGCAGCGAGGGCAGCCAACTGCTCAGGCTGGGGAAGGTAATCACGATCACCAGCACAATGAGCTGCACCAGGATGAAGGGAATCACCCCTTTGTAGATCTCGGTGGTCTTGACCTCCGGCGGGGCCACTCCGCGCAGGTAGAAGAGAGCAAAACCAAAGGGCGGAGTGAGGAAGCTGGTCTGCAGGTTCATGGCCAGCACGATGCCAAACCACAATAGCTTTTGCTGCACAAAGGCCTCGGTGGAAAGGTCGTAGTTACCGGCCATCTGCAAGGCCTCGGCCTGGGCCGTCCAGATTTCCGTAGCCGCTGGCAGAATTAGGGGCACAACAATAAAGCAAATTTCAAAGAAATCGATAAAGAAGCCCAGAATAAATACCAACACCATCACAAACACAATAAAGCCAAGTTCACCCCCCGGCAGAGTCACCAGCACGTCTTTGACTAGCTTGTCGCCCTCGAGGCCCCTAAAAATCAGGCTGAAGGCGGTAGCCCCAATCAGGATAAAGATCACCATGCTGGTAAAGCGGGCCGTCTCAGTCACGGCATCTCGAAACACCTTCCAGCTCAAGCGGCGGTAGGCAGCCGCCATCAAGAGCGCCGCAATAGAGCCCACCGCCCCGGCCTCCGTAGGGGTCGCGATACCAAAGAAAATGCTGCCCAGTACAAACAAAATCAACAGCACCGGCGGCACCAGCGCTACCAGGGCCCGCCGGGTCAGCTCCCAGCCCCGGTACGGGCGGGCCTCCGGCGGCAAGGCCGGGGCCAGCTTGGGCCGGAACAGGGCCACCAGCGCCACCAACAAAACCAGTCCACCCGAGAGAATTAACCCAGGTATTAGAGCGCCCAAAAACAGGTCGCCCACACTAACGCCCAGCTGATCACCCAGCACCACCAGTACAATGCTGGGAGGAATAATCTGGCCCAGGGTTCCCGAGGCCGCAATCACCCCCGTGGCCAGGGGCCTGCTGTAGCCGTACTTGAGCATCACCGGCAACGAGATAAGGCCCATCGCCACCACGGTAGCCGCCACCACCCCGGTCGTAGCTGCCAGCAAGGTACCCACCAGCACCACCGCAATAGCCACGCCGCCTCGGATGGGGCCAAAAAGCTGCCCAACCGTGTCTAAAAGCTGCTCGGCCAGCTTGGATTTTTCTAGAATGAGTCCCAGAAAAATAAAGTACGGAATGGCCAGCAGGGTGTAGTTGGACATTATGCCAAAGATGCGCTGGGGCAGGCTGCCCACGAAGCGGATGTCGAACTCACCGATACCAATACCAATGGCCCCAAAAATAAGTGCCACCCCACCCAGCGCAAAAGCCACCGGATAGCCCGTAAAAATCAGCACCAGGGCTGCGATAAACATCGCCCCGCCCAACAGCTCTACCCCGCCGCCGGAAAGCACCATCTAGGCCACCTCCCCTTCAGCCTCGCTGGGTAGCTGGGGCAACACCCCACGCAAATAAGCCAGGTTCTTGACAAACTCCGAAAAGCCCTGCAAAGCGAGCAAGATAAAGGCTGGCAACATCATGAGCTTCAGGGGCCAGCGAGGCAGTCCACCGGCATCTAGGGAGGCTTCCCGCACCTGCACAGAGAACGCCACCAGCGGTAGGGAAACGTAGAAGAGAATCAAAGCAAAAGGCACCACAAACAAAATCGAACCCAGCATATTCACCCAGGCCCGACCCCTTGCGCTCAGGCGGGCATAGACCACATCCACCCGAATGTGGCCATTGTGCTTGAGCACGTAGCCCACCATCAATAAAAAAACAAGGGAGAAGAGATACCACTGCAGCTCGAAGTAGGTGTTGGAGGCCAGCCGGGTTCCAATGCTTTTATCGAGGCTACGTCCTATAGCGTTGTAAGCCCCAATAGCGATCATCGGCACTACCAGCCACAAGACCACACGCCCTACCCATTCGTTAAGGCTATCAATTAGCCTGGAAGCGAAGAGCAACGCCTTCAAACCCAACCTCCCTCAGGCAAAAGTACCTTTTCGCGCATTTTACTGACTCCTTTTTGGCCTTGCCCATCGTAACGAGCAGGTCGGGTTCCGTCAATCAATTGGCTACAAAAATTCCCCTACAGTGACACTGTAGGGGATTTGAAGAAGCCGAGGTTAGCGCAAAGTGCGGGCAAAGTCGTCGTAGCGGAACTCGTTGAGCGCAAACCAGCGCCGAATCTCGTCGCGGAACTTTTTCCAGTTTTCGTAGATGCCGCGGTAAGTGGCGTCTTTGGCTGCAATTTCCTCGTACAAAGCGGTGGATTCTTTGTTGGCCGCCTGCAGCACGCTGGAAGGGTAGGGCCTGAGCTGGGTACCGGCACGCTGCAAGCGTGCCAGCGCCGGGGCGTTTTTTGCATCGTACTCGGCCAGGGTTCGCTCGTTGGCTTCGGCGCAGGCCGCCTTGATAATCTCCTGGTACTCCTTGGGCAGGCTTTTCCAGCGATCCAGGTTAACCAGAGCAGAAACCGTGGAGCCGGGCTCCCACCAGCCGGGGTAGTAGTAGAAGCGGGCAGCTTTGTTCAGGCCTAGTTTTTCGTCGTCGTAGGGGCCCACCCACTCAGCCCCGTCAATGGCCCCACGGTCGAGCGCCAGGAAGATCTCGCCCCCCGGCAGGGTTTGCACCGTAACCCCCAGGCGGGTCATGACCTGTCCACCCAGCCCTGGGATGCGGAAGCGCAGTCCTTTGAGGTCTTCCGGGCCTTTGATCTCCTTGCGGAACCAGCCCCCCATCTGTACCCCGGTGTTACCCGCCGGGAAGGTAATGGCGTTGAAGTCGGCAGCCACCCGTTGCATGGCCTGCAACCCGCCGCCAAAGTAGAGCCAGGCATTCTGCTGGCGGGGGTTCAGGCCAAAGGGTACCCCGGTGTCGAAGGCCAGCGAAGGGCTTTTACCTACATAGTAGTAGTTGGCGGTGTGGCCCATCTCGACGTTGCCAGCCTGTACCACGTCCAGCACCTGCAACCCGGGAGCAATTTCACCCGCCGGGTAGGGGGTAATCTCGAAACGCCCATCGGTCATCTCGGCCACCCGCTTGGCCACAATCTCGGCAGCGCCAAACAGGGTATCCAACGAACGGGGCCAGCTCGTGGCCATACGCCAGCGCAAACGCGGCAAGGTTTGGGCGTAAACCGGACCAAATACCGTGCTGGCCGCTACAGCACCAACCCCTGCTTTCTTCAAGAAGTCACGTCGCTTCATCGAATTCCTCCTCAGCAAAAAAGCTACCTTTTTGCACGTTCGGTGCGAGGAGATTATATGTCAGCGCATTTGGGGTATCAATACTGCGTATATTGTTGGTGCAAGGCGCTCGAGCCTACCAGCTCTACGCGCGAATGAGCTATAGAGGAAACCGTAGTAAAGCACCGGATAGGTTCCGGCTCAGTCGGAATCGCGCAAGCGACTTGGTCTGAGGCGCGTTCGAGGATCGCTTCGGTTGCTTTTGGAGATCGTGGAGAACCGCTTTGGTTTTGTGGATTTAGTGAATGTAGAAGTATGTTTCGGCCACATCCTGCACCCTCGAGCCCGCGCGCTGAATGTAGATGGAGACCTGCTGATCCCAAAGCTCCAGGCTATATCTACCACGGAAAACAAACCCAGAGGGGTGCGGGGTATCGGTATAGATGGCCCGCACCCGCTGCAAGCCGAGGGGCGGGCGCACCTCGTAGCGGAACCCCGGCGGCCCCGAAAGCCTGTGGGTACCAGGGTTCAGATAAATCCGGTCGAACTCGTAGGTCACCCCGTCCGGGTCTATGCCAACCAATACCACGTAGCCTGGCCGGGTCAGGGTGATGATAAAGCTCACGCTATCCCCCACCCGGTAGCTAGCGGCCTGTCCTCGGTCGGGTTCAAAGCGGGTGATCACAGGGTTTAGCTCGATACCAAAGCGCAGCCCCACGGTGAGGCTAGAACGTGCAGGAAAGCAGCCGGAAAACAGTATGGCCAGTAAGGCAAGCAGCAGTTTTACACGCATAATCTTCTCGAGCGCATTTTACGCCAGGTTGGCTAGGGGCAATGCCGCCTTAAGAATTCCTAAAAAAGCCCGGCCTGAGCCACCGGCGCAAAGCTATGTCGATGCACCGCACAGGGACCCAGTCTCTCTAAAGCTTGCAGGTGCAGCGCAGTACCGTAGCCCTTGTGTTGGGCAAAACCATAGCCGGGGTACTGCTGCTCGAGCGCTTCCATATAGCGGTCTCGTGCTACTTTTGCCAGGATACTGGCTGCTGCCACGGTAGGGCTATGCTGATCGGCTTTAGGTGGACAGCGCAGCAGGTACAACGAGTCGGGCCGGGATGGATTTTTACGCAAATACCGGCGCCATTCTCCCTCCAGGCGTAAATAGTCGGTAAGCAATGCTTCCGGAGGCACCTCGAGCTGCTCTAAAGCCCGCGCGGCAGCCAGATGGGTGGCCTTCAAGATGCCGAGTCGATCTATTTCGGCTACCTCGGCCCAACCCACCCCCCAGGCCAAAGCCACAGCCCGAATTTGTGCTTCCAGGCGGTTACGCGCCTTAGGGGTAAGGATTTTGGAGTCGTAGAAGGGGTACTGGGCCTGGCCTTTCGGTGGGGGCAGGATCACTGCTGCGGCCACCACCGGCCCGGCCAATGCCCCGCGTCCGGCTTCGTCCACGCCAGCCACCCGCAGGCCCATCCTCCACCAGTCCGACTCCAACTTCAACATCTCGGACCAAAGCCTATCAAAAGCCTGCCAGGCTCGACCAGGGTGGGCAAAGGCCGCTAAACTGGACTCGAGCCAACTGCTCGCCCCAAAGGGCACCGTCCGGCCGGGAATGACATTCGTGCCCGGTGATAATTGGGCTAGCGTTCTTGTACGTTTCAAGAAACTTTCGTTGGTTGTGCTGAAGTAAACTCAAAAACTCCAGTATTGGTGTTAGATTGACTTGAAAATTGTTATGCCGCCCCGCTACACGCCCGACCCATACGCCACCATTGAAGTTGCCGATCCCCTCGAGGGTCTGCGAGTCCGCATCAGCCTGTGGTTGCTGCCGCTCGGGGCCCTGGCTGCCCTGGCTGCCTGGGGGCTCTCGGCAATAGCGGGTAAGCTGTCATTGCCCGATCAGTATTTGCTTCTGCCAATGGCCGCAGGGTTTATCTTGCTGGAAATCTACCTTTGGCGCAATCCACAGGGCATCCGGCGGGTCTGGCAAACTGCCCTCTTCATGATTGCAGCCTATGAAGTTTTCAGCCTGTTTTATGAAACAGGCTATAAGCTGCACCAGCGCGATGGAATTACCCCCGCCGCCCTGTGGTTTCCAATGGTCTATCTAATGGCCTTTAATCTGCTCAACCGAAGGCAGGCCCTGCGATTTTCGCTGATATACCTGGCTTCGGGGCTGCTGGCAGGGGGCGTTGGCTTGCTCATGAGCCCGTCTCTTAATGTGTCGTCCATCAATACCGCCCTACAGTTCACACTTTCCAATATCGCTTACCTGGCCTTGCTGTATATGTTTGCCTACCTGCGCCGACACTACGCTCAGATGCACCAGATGGCCCACACCGACGCCCTGACCAACCTAACCAACCGCCGGGCTATGCAGCAAAGACTGGAAGGCGAGCTGGATCGGGCTCGTCGCTACAACCGCCCATTTGCGCTCCTGCTGGCCGACATCGACCACTTCAAACAAGTAAACGACACCTACGGCCACTCGGTAGGCGACCAGGTCTTGCGGGAAGTGTCCGGTAGGCTGGCACAGCACCTGCGCGAGAGCGATAGTCTGGCCCGATGGGGCGGTGAAGAATTTCTAATCCTTGCTCCCGAGACCGACCTTCACCAAGCTCATCTGTTGGCACAACGCTTGCTCGAGGCCATCCGCGAAAACCCTATATCGGGTGTACCGGTTACGTTAAGCCTTGGGGTGGCCTGCTATCGCCAGGGTGACACCATCGCTGCCCTGCTAAGCCGCGCCGACGAGGCCATGTACCGGGCCAAGGCCAGCGGTCGTAACCGGATCGTGCTGGAAGAAGAAATGGAAGACATAATTATCCCTGCTCACCCCACCAAGCCGGAGCTATAAGCTATAGCCATGCAACTCGACGAGTTATCGCCCCGCACCCTGCGCGACCCCTACGGCTACAGCGGCAAATGGCACTTTTATCCCGAGGATGTACTGCCCATGTGGGTAGCCGACATGGACTTCCCCATCAGCCCGGCCATTACCCAGGCTATTGTGGAGCGGCTGCAAGAACGTGTGGGCTACCCCCAGATGAAGGGGGATAGGCCGCTACTGGAGCGCATTATTCAGCAGCAAAGCAGGTACGGCCTGGAAGGTCTTACCCCCGAAAACCTGCTGCTCACCACCTCCGTTGTGCCGGCCATCTACGCCAGCGTGCTGGCTTTGAGCAGCCCCGGCGATGAGGTGATTACCCAGGTGCCGGTCTATCATCCCTTTCTTAACGCGCTCAGTGAGCATCATCGCGTGGCCCGGTACAATCCGCTGCTACCCACCCCCAGCAGTTGGGAGATCGATTTTGAACAGCTCGAGCGCCTGGTAACCCCCCGCACCCGGCTGTTGCTGCTGTGCAACCCCCAGAACCCCACCGGGCGGGTCTTCCGGCGCGACGAGCTAGAACAGCTGGCTGAATTCGCTCTGCGCCACCGCCTGTGGGTGATGTCCGACGAACTCTGGGCCGACCTGATTTACGAGGGCCAGCACATCCCCATTGCCTCTTTAAGCCCCGAGATTGCCCAGCGCACCGTGACCCTCACCGGGCCTTGTAAGTCGTACAACACTGCCGGGCTGGGCGGCGGGGTAGCCATCAGCCACAACAAGCAGATCTTGAGCGCCATGGCCCAGGTCAGCAAAGGCCTTGGGGGCCACCCCAACGTGCTCGCCATGGCTGCCTGGCGAGCCGCGCTCGAGCACGCCCAGGGCTGGCTACAGGAGGTGCGGGCCTACCTGAAAGGCAACCGCGACTTCATCACCCAGTTCATGCAGCAGCACCTACCCCAGGTCGGCTTCCGGCCTCCGCAAGGCACCTACCTGGCCTGGCTCGACTTCTCCAAAACCCCTTTTGCCCAGGAGATTCATAGGGTCATGCTCGAGCGGGCCAAAGTGGGTCTCAACGACGGCAAGATGTTCGGGCCACAGTACCAGGGCTGGCTGCGTCTAAACTTTGCGACCAGCCGCCAGCTCGTACAAGAAGCGCTCGAGCGGGTTGCACGGGTAGTCCAGTCGGTAGATTAGCGATCGGACACCTTGAGCATCGGTGGTTCAGCGCCAACGATGAGGCTGCACTACCTTTTGAGCAGCTCTCGTCCCACCAGCACATACTCTTCCCAGGCCCGCGCAGCCCGTGGGTCTGGGACGTTTTGCACCAAAGTGCCTGCCAACACCGCCTTTTCGTAGGCCGCCCGGCGATGTATAACGTGTTTGAAGTGGGATATTTTTTGGGCCTTCAAGTAAGCAAGAGTGCGTACTCCGTCCAGTGAGGGAAAGGGTGGAACCAAGGTAACCAGGGCCTTCAAGGGCAGGCCCTCCAGAGCTTGCTCGAACTGCTCCAGGCTGACCAGGGAAAGCAGCCCCGGCGAGGTGGGAACGATCACCAGGTCAGCCTTGTTTGCATATTCGCGCAGCACCTTAGCTTTGGCATGCCCCGCCGTATCAATCACTACGTGCTCAAACCGCTTGGGCCGGGCCTCCTCCGGGCCGGCTACCTCAAAAGGCAGTCCGGGCCCCTGGCGGGCCCAGACCAGGGCACCTTCGGCAGGGTCAGCGTCAATCAGCAGCGTGGAGCCATGAAGCTGCAAAAACGCGGCGAGGTGTATGGCTGTGGTGGTTTTGCCCACCCCGCCTTTGAGCGACGTAACCAGAATGCGCATGCTGGCTGTATGCCCGCCACAGCGGGGTGGGGCCTGTTTAGGCGGTGGGCTCGATCAGGCCGTAATTGCCATCACGGCGCCGATAAATCACGTTGATTTGATCGGTATCGGAGTTGCGGAACACGAAGAAGTCGTGCCCCAGGGCTTCCATCTCGAAAGCAGCATCTTCTGGGGTCATGGGCTTCATGTGAAAGCGTTTAGTACGCACAATGCGAGGTTCGGCCTCTTCTTCAGCCTCGGTCTGGGCGCTCCCGGCCAGCACTGCCTCTGGCACTGCGTGACGCTCGCGCTGGAAGTGACGCTCCTTGTAGCGCTTGAGCTGGTACTCGAGGCGGTCAATCGAGCGATCTATAGCCGCGTACATATCAGGATCGGACTCCTCTACGCGTACAATACCCCCCGGCACATTGACCTGAATCTCCGCCTTGGCCTTACGCTCGATGCGTGCCCCCTGGGCCATCGAGAGCACAACTTTGGCTTCAACGTTGTTATCGAAGTAGCGGTCTAGGCGGGCCATCTTCTTATCCAGGTAGTTCTTGAGGGCCTCAGTAATCTCAATTTGACGACCAACCAGCTTGTAGACGTTCATTTTGCCCTCCAATCGCGTTCCGAGTTAGATTTCCAGGCTGGGTTTCGAGGTATAGCGAAGGCCACTCGGAACCTCCACTTTTTTGGGATTCCCGAAACACTGCTTTAGGCTTTCAAAATGCCCTCGAGCCTGGTATCTAAATACTACCATTGCCGGATGAGGGATATTTGTCCAAGCCCACACCCTCAGGCCAGGCTGTACTTGCCCTCCCGCTCATCGCGCACCAGTTGCCCTGCCTTGAGCACAACCACCCGCTGGGGATAGGCTTCTACCAGATCGCGGGAGTGGGTTGCCATCAGCACGGTGGCCCCTCGAGCGTGCACCGATTTGAATATCTCCAGCACCGCCAGCGCATTGGCCGGGTCGAGGTTACCCGTGGGTTCGTCGGCCAGGAGTACCTGGGGGTCGCCCACCAACGCCCTGGCAATGGCGACCCGCTGGGCCTCCCCTACCGAGAGTTCTTCGGGATAGGCCCGCTTTTTATGCACAATCCCCACCTGCCTGAGCACGCGGGTCACGCGGGTATCCCACTCGTTCCGGGGCACCCCCAGCACATGCAGGGCAAACAGCAGGTTTTCCTCGACGGTTCTATCCTTCAATAGCCGGTGATCCTGGAACACCACTCCAATCCGGCGACGGTGCAGGGCAATGCGGTCACCATGGAGTGCTTTGAGGTTTTCTCCAGCAAAATAAACCGCTCCCGAGGTGGGCTCGAGGCGCTTCAGAATCAGGTTGAGCAGGCTGGATTTGCCCGCACCGGAATGCCCTACCAGAAAAACAAACTCGCCTTTTTTTATTTCCAAGTTCAGGTCGAAGAGGGCCTTGGTCTGGGTACGGGGGTACTCGAGCGTAACCCGGTGAAAGTGGATCATCGGTACTCAGGGTACTACGAGCGCGGGCATCAGGCGTTAAAAAAGCCAGACCGCTCCTGTTTCTTGATACTCCGCCTTTTTGTCCCTTAGTGAACACTTCGCTCTCATTCATTGCCGCTAAACTGGGGTCTTAGGTGAACGAAACCATGAAGCGCAGAGCCTGGATAATTGTGGTGGGTGGTATTCTGGCCGCCCTGGTCTATGCCCAGCTTTCAGGGGGGGTCGCCGAGTCCTTCAACCGCAACCCCTACGGACAAGCCCTGATTCAAACCTATCAACTTTTGCAAACCCAGTATCTAACCCGCCTCGAGCCCGACCAGCTCAACCGTGTGCTCGAGGGTGGCATAAAGGGCATGCTGGGCGCACTAGACGACGAGTTTACCAGCTACTCCCCGCCCCAACGGGCCAGCCTGCGCAACCAGGATATCCAGGGTGAGTTTTTTGGCATTGGCGCGACCCTGGCCCCCAACGAAAACGGCGGTGGCGCACGGGTACAGGGGGTTATCCGGGGTCTGCCGGCCTTCAATGCCGGCATCCGGGCCGGGGATATCATCGTCGAGGTCAACGGTCAGGACGTTACCAAGCTCGATCTGAACGAAATTGTGGCCCAGATTCGGGGGCCGCAAAACACCAAGGTCACCATCGGCATCCGCCGGGAAGGCACCAATGCCATCCTGCGCTTCGAGATGATCCGGCAGCGGGTGGAGATTATCTCGGTCTCCAAGACCATCCTGCCCGGCAACGTGGGGTACGTGGCACTGGAAACCTTCGGCAATGTGCGGGTCATCGAGCAGCTCAATGCGGCCCTGAACGAGATGAAGCAGCGGGGTGTGCAAAAGCTGGTCTTCGACCTGCGCGACAACGGCGGCGGTCTGCTGGATCAGGGCTGCCAGGTGGCACGGGCCTTTATCCGCGAGGGGCCTATCGTATACACCCGCACCCGCAACGAGACCCGGCTCTACTGCGAGGCCAACGGCCAGGTCACCTGGAGCGGGCCCATGGTGGTGCTGATCAACGGCAACTCGGCCTCGGCTTCGGAGATTGTGGCGGGGGCCATGCAGGACACCGGGCGGGCCAAGGTGATCGGCGAGACTTCCTTTGGCAAGGGTGTGGGGCAGAACGTGATTGACCTGGCCAACGGCGGCGACCTGACCCTGGTCACCTTCGAGTGGCTCACCCCCAAGCGCCGGGGTATCAACAAAGAAGGCATCAAGCCCGACATCGAGGTCAAGGACACCCGCTTTGAGGTGCCGGTGGCCTTCGAGGGCACCGGGGCCAAGCCCGGCGAGACCGTGACCATCACCATTGGCGGCCAGACCTTTACCACCAAGGCCGACGCTCAGGGCAAGTTCAACTTCAGCCAGCCCCGGCCCGCGGTCAACCTGCCTGCCGAGCGCGGCCAGGCCGAGGTAGACCTGAACAAAGATGCCATCCTGCGGCGAGCCTTGGAAGAGCTAAGGTAAACCCGCCCCCGGGCCGAAAGCCTAAGAGCAGGTTTTGCACCCTTGCCAGAGGCTTTCGGCCTTAGGCTTTAATCGTGGCGATGATTCGGCTGGAAGACCTCAGCAAACGATATGGCCGGTTTGAGGCCCTGAACGGCCTGAGCCTGGAAGTGCACCCCGGCGAGACCCTGGCCCTGCTCGGGCCCAACGGCGCGGGCAAAAGCACCGCCATAAAGGCGCTGGTGGGGTTGCTGCGGCCCAGCCGGGGCCGGGCACTGGTAAACGGGGTGGACGTGTGGAAAGACCCGGTGCGGGCCAAGGCCCAGTTCGGCTACGTACCCGACCGGCCCTACCTGTATGGCAAGCTGTCGGGCCTCGAGCTCCTGCGCTTCGCCGCCGGCGTCTACCGCCTTCCAAGGCCCAAAGCCGAGGCCCGCATCGAGGAACTGCTGGTGCAGTTCCGTCTCGACCGCTTTGCTTCGTCGCTGATCGAGACCTACTCGCATGGCATGCGGCAAAAGCTCTCGCTCGCCATGAGCCTTCTGCACGCTCCCCAAGCCCTCATTCTGGACGAGCCGATGGTGGGGCTCGACCCCCACGCCACCCGACTGGTCAAGGACTTGTTGCGCGAATACTCCAAGGACGGACGGGCGGTGCTCTACGCCACCCACCAGCTCCACCTGGCCGAGCAGGTCGCCGACCGGGTGGCTCTGGTGCACCGAGGGCGTCTGCTGGCACTGGGCTCTCCCAAGCAGCTCCTGCACCAGCACGGCTCGAGCGACCTCGAGGAGTTCTTCTTACGCCTCACCGAAGACGCCAGCGAATCCGCAAATGTATTGGCTTAGTTAAGGGTGCGGTTGGCGTCCGGCAGGCGCAGGGCAAAGGCTGGGATCTCGACGCGAAACAGTTCACCCAGCATGTTCTGAAAGGTATAAAAACCCCACATTAGGCCTGGAGGTTGGGCTATGGGGCAGAAGCTGTTGTATTTGTAAAGCTGCCCCGGCTCGAGGATGGGCTTTTCACCTACCACCCCTTCACCCTCTACGTGCGCCAGCCCTCCCTGGGCGTCCTGAATGAACCATTCCCGGCGCAAGAGCTGGACGGTTTCGTGGCCCCGGTTTTCCAGGGTGATGAAATAGACGAAGATATGCTGCCCGGGCCTCGAGTGTGCCTGGGCATAGACCACCTCTACCTTCACATGGATGTCGTTCCGGATGGGCAAGCTCGCCGACACTTTATGAGCATAACCCTTCTCCTGTAAATCCGGATGTTGGGGGCGGTACTCCCACTGGAGCGGGAAGAGACTTCAAGAGCAGCACCTCCAGCCCTACATTGGGATTAACGCACTAAACCGTCCGAACTAAAGGGGGTCGTCCTGAAAAACGACCGTTTTCAGGTACAGCGATTCCGGCACATGCAGGCTCCAGGGGTGGTCGGGCGGGTTGTAGTGGACGGCGTGCACCCGCAGGCGGCGGCCTTCATCGGCAGCGGCCCGGCGGGTCACCTCGAGCAGCGCGTCCACCCCCAGGTAGTAGGCGCAGCTCGAGAGCCACAGCCAGCCTTCCCGATCCAACAGCCGAAGGGCCGGCCGCAACAAATCCACCAGCAGTCGCTTGACCCTGGGCAGTTCATCGGGCTTCTTAACCAGGGTGGGGGGGTCGAGCAAGACGTGCTGAAAGGGCGGGGTTCTACCTCGAGCCAGATCCTCCAGCACAGCCACCGCATCACCCTGGCGGATATCCACCCGCAAGCCCTGCATCGAGGCGGCCCGATCCAGCACAGCCAAAGCGTCGAGGTCTTTATCCACCGCCAGTGCATAGGCCCCTTTTCGGGCTGCACGCAGCGCAAAAGCTCCCACATAGCTGTAAACGTCCAGCACCCGCTCACCGGGCCCCACCATCTGCTCGAGCCGCCGGCGGTTCTCCCGCTGGTCGAGGTAGTAACCGGTTTTCTGGGCCAGGGCCAGGGGAATCTGGAAGATCAGGCCATCTTCCTGAACTTCCAGCACCGGCGGCACTTCGCCGTACAGCACACCCACCTGCTCCGGGAGTCCTTCCTGGCGGCGGCTGTCCACGTCGGAGCGTTCGTAAATGCTGGCTGGCTGCAAGGCTTCGATCAGGGCCGGTAGCCAGTGCACCCGCAAAGCCTCCATGGCTCGGTTGCGCACCTGCACCACCAACAAACCACCAAAGCGGTCTACTACTAACCCCGGCAGTCCATCGGCTTCGGCGTGTACCAGGCGATAAAAATCCCCCATCTGGGCCCGCTTCTGCTGTGCACGCGCAAAGCGCTGCAGGAAAAACTTTTTGTCCAGGGGTCCGTCCTCGAAGCGGTAGACCCGCACCGCCACCCGGCTTTGGGGGTCGTAATACCCCACCCCCAAAAAACCCTCTTCTTCGGAATAAACCTGCACAACCCCGGCCTGTTCTGGCACCGAAGCCAGTTCGTCGGCAAACAGGCCCGGATAAAAGTTGCGCACTTTTTTGCCTTTGCCCGCTTTAACAATTACCCGGTTCACCTGCGCCCTCAAATCGCTTCTTACTTTTTCGACAAACTCAGGAGCCTGCCCGGCAAATCAAGGCCAGCAGGCGTAGTAGCCTTGAAAAAATGGTGGGCCGTGCAGGACTTGAACCCGCGACCTGGCGATTATGAGTCGCTTGCTCTGACCAACTGAGCTAACGGCCCCCAAGCAGGGTCTAGTCTAGCGGGTTTAGTCAATTTGCTCAACGCGGAGGGGGCGGATGCCTGTCCTGGCCGGTTATCTGGTCTTCCAGCTCACCAATGTATGCAGCCAGGGTGTTACCGGCCCTTTCGATATCCTCGCGTAGCTCGTGCTCGACCCGATCTATCCGCTCTACGATGGCTTGTAGCTTGGCCTCGAGCCCCGTCGGGCTTTGAGCTTTGATGCCTGCCAGTTCGCCCTCGAGCCACTTTTTCAGCTCCGAGAAGCGGCTGGCCTCGGCCTCATCGGCCAGCTTGCGAGCGGCCAGCAGCTCGCGGGCATACCGCTTGACCTCGAGCAAGGCGGCGGTCTCGAGGCCCACCGTGTACATGAAGTAGACGGCCACCAGTACCGCCATGATGGTAAGCATCACGATGCCAAATGGCGCGGTAACCTGGGTGAAGATAAGCGAGAGTGTTTTCTCCTCACTGAAGACGGCCCAGTTGCGCCAAGCAAAAACCGCCATCAAGACGATTAAGACCAACAGAAAGACATTTCGCCCTCGCATTTTTAGCCTCACATGATTATATCCCTAGCGCAGGCCTCACAAAGACAATTTTCAATAAATACCTTGGTGAAACCTGGCAAGCCCCCTTACACTCGGCAAAGATAGCGTCTTTTTTCGGGTGGTATTGCGCTCCGCGTGCGCAGATCGCTTCAGTCGGCGTATCCAATCCTCCAGCGTGAGCCTATTCATGCTCGGCCCCTAGGCAGGGTGGGGTTCAGGGGTTTTGTGGAGGCCCGCCGCAGTCTATCCATAATGGCCCTTCCCAGCCCCACTTCCGGTATCGGCTCGGCGTAGATCGCCTCCAGTCCCAATCGATCGAGCTGGTGCAGGGCTTCAAATAGATGGGCGGCGGCTTCCAGCAAATTGCCGGTAGGGGACAAAACCTTTACCACCTTAAACCCTTTGGGCACCTCCCGGAAAGCCAGGTAGCCCGCCCGCTTGCGCTGGGGCGGCGGGATATCCTCTGGGGCAGCAATACGGATGGGCGTGTGGGGCGCATAGTGCTGGGGCAACTGCCCCGGTACCAGGGGCTTTTCGCGCTCCTCAACCTGCAACGCCACCTCCCCCACCACCTGCTCGAGCGCCTCCAAAGCCACCGCGCCGTAACGGAGCACAACCGGCTTTTCGGCCAACAAGACAATGGTGGACTCTACTCCAAACTCGGTTCTTCCCCCATCCAGAATCAGATCTACCCGCTCCCCCAGCATCCGCTCGACGTGCTCGGCCCGGGTGGGGCTCAGGTAGCCGAAGGGGTTGGCGCTGGGCGCGGCCACCGGCACCCCTGCCTGCCGGATGAGCGCCTGGGCCACCGGGTGAGCCGGCATACGCACAGCTACCGTGGGTAGACCCGCGGTAACGATCTCTGGGACTAACTCCGACTTGGGCAGCACCAGGGTCAGGGGGCCCGGCCAGAAACGCGCGATAAGCTGTTCGGCCAGGGCAGGCACCTCCCGCACCACGCGCTGCAACATCTCGCGATCCGAGACGTGCACGATCAGTGGGTCAAAGCTGGGGCGCTCTTTCGCCTCAAAAATTTTGGCCACAGCCATGGCATCCAGGGCATTGGCCCCCAGGCCATAGACGGTCTCGGTGGGAAAGGCCACCAGCCCCCCATTGCGGATAATCTGGGCGGCGCGCTCGAGGTTTTCGGGGGTGGGCGGTACAACCATAGCAACCTGCACATCATAGCAGAGTCCCTTGTCGCCAAAACAAAAGGGTAGACTTAGTACCATGAGTTGGCTGCAACGCCTCAAAGAGGGTCTGAGCAAAACCCGCGACAACCTGGTCAAAGCCATCCCCTGGAGCGAAAACCCCGAGGCGGTCTTGGAGGAACTCGAGTTCGCCCTGATTGCCGCTGATGTGGGCGTGGAGGCCACCCAGGAAGTTCTGGAGGAGGTACGCCAGTCGGGCAAAAAAGACCTGCGCGAGGCGCTAAAACAGGCCCTCACGGTGCAGCTCGAGCCCGACCGCTTCCGGGCCAAAATCCGCAAGGCGGGCTTCAACCCCAACGCCAAAAAGTCCACCGTGGAGCCCGCCGGCAAGGTGATTCTGATGGTGGGGGTTAATGGGGTGGGCAAGACCACCACCATCGCCAAACTGGGGCAGTACTACCAGAGCAAGGGCAAAAGCGTGATGTTCTGTGCCGGCGATACCTTCCGCGCTGCGGGCGGGGCCCAGCTCGGGCTGTGGGGGGAGCGGCTGGGCATCCCGGTGATTCAGGGCCCCGAAGGCTCCGACCCCGCCGCGCTGGCCTTCGACGCGGCCTCGGCCCGCAAGGCCCGGGGCCTGGATCTGCTACTGGTGGACACCGCCGGGCGGCTGCACACCAAGCACAACCTGATGGAGGAGCTGGCCAAGGTCAAGCGCTCCATCGCCAAGGCCGACCCCGGCGAGCCCGGCGAGGTCTGGCTGGTGCTGGACGCCGTCACGGGGCAGAACGGCCTCGAGCAGGCCAAAAAATTCCACCAGACCGTGGGCCTGACCGGGGTGATCGTGACCAAGCTGGACGGCACCGCCAAGGGGGGGGTGCTGGTGCCCATCGTGCGCGAGCTGGGCGTGCCCATCAAGTTTATCGGGGTGGGCGAGAAAGCCGACGACCTGCAACCCTTCGACGCAGGCGAGTTTGTGGAGGCCCTGCTGGGCGCATGACCCCCCACGACCTGTACCCCCTGTACCGTCCGCTGGCCTCGGCAGCCCACTCCGGGGAGGTTGCGGGTATCCCCTATCTGCTCCAGCCCAGCTTTCCCCTGCTGCTCGCCAACACCGCCTTTGGCTACCTCGAGGCTGCTCGAGAGGAGCTCGAGGCCCGCTTCCGGGCTGTTGGGGCGCCCCCGGCCTTTACCGTGCTCGAGGGCTCCGAAACCTCGAGGCTGCCGGATCTGGGCTACCGGGCCACGGCCGCGTTCGAGCTCTGCCAGCCCGAGCCCAGCCCCCGCGCCTACTGGACCGAGCAGGTGCCCTGGTCGGAGGCCTGGTCCATCGCCCGCCTGCTCACCGAGGCCTACCAGGCCCCTCAGTGGCGCTTTCCCTTCGCTGAGCGGGTGGGCCGGCTGCTGCAAGACCCCCACAGCCAGGCTTTTGTGGCCTACCTGTACGGCGACGCCGCGGGCGCCATCCTCACTCATCGGGGCACCGGCCTCCTGGCAGGGGTGGTTCCCCCACGGCTGGGGAACGGGGTGGGCGCGGCCCTGCTAGGACGCATCCACCCCCGGCCCTTCGTGCGGCTGGCCGGAAGCGAGGCCGAGCTGCCTGGCCGCGTCCTAAGCCGCTTCATACGCTACGCCTTAGAATGAGCCCGATGCAGACCCAATCCACCCCGCTCGACAGAAACGCACTCTTGCTGGCCTTCGCCTGGCTGGTGGCGCTGGTCGCCACCCTGGGCAGCCTCTACTACTCGGAGGTGCGCAACTTTATCCCCTGTACCCTGTGCTGGTACCAGCGCATCGCCATGTACCCGCTGGTATTAATCCTGGGCCTCGCCACCTGGCGCAACGACGTTCATATCCGCCCCTATGCCCTCACCCTGTCGCTGGTGGGCCTGTTCTGGAGCAGCTACCACCTTCTGGAGCTATGGGTGCCCGGCCTGGCCCCCAACGTCTGCAAAGGCCCCATCCCCTGCAACGTGGAGTACATCCCCAGCTTCCCCATTCCGCTACAGGCCGGTATCGCTTTCTTGCTCATCTCGCTGGCGCTGTTTTTGCTGCGCCCCACCCAGCGTTCGTAGCGGCTAGGCTCTTTTGCGCACCCAGTAGGGCACCCAGAGGGTACAGAACAGGGCCACGCCCAAAGGCAGGGCGATGGTGAGCGCCAGGGTGGGGTCAAAGAGCGCAAAAAGCGCGCCAATGCCCATCAGGATAAGGGCAGCAAAGGCAAAGGCCCGGTGTCCGGAGAGCTCGAGGCGCCCCATCAGCGATCCCTTTTTCTCGGTCGTGTTCTGGCGCAGGGCTCTGGTCAGGCCCAGCATGGCGTACCAGGCCAAAGCCAGCATGACCGAGATCACCAGCAGCGCATCGCGCCAGGAGCCCACGCTCTGCACCAGCAGCACGTAGAGCAGTTGGGTGGCCAGCGTGAGGCCCAGGTGGATGCGGCTTTGCAGGCGGTTCTGGGCCGGGCTCAGGCTCACCTCCGCCGAGACCCACAGGGCCATGGCCCAGGCCAGGAGCGCAAACACCAGGGCCAGCAAAAGATCAATAGCCATCGGTCACCACGTTGAGCAGGGGCTCACCCCGCAGGTAGCGCGCCACCTGCTCCCGCACCAGCCGGAAGCCCCGCTCGAACAGCTTGGGGGTGGAGCCGGCGATGTGGGGGGTGAGAAACACCTCCGGCAGCGACCACAGCGGGTGCCCCTCGGGCAGGGGCTCGGGGGTGGTCACATCGGTGACCAGGCGCACTTGCCGGGCCCGGATGGCCTCTACCAGGGCCTCCTGGTCTACGGTTTTGCCGCGCCCCGCGTTCACAAACAGCGCCCCCGGCTTCATCTGGGCAAACTGGGCCGCCCCCACAATCTTATCGGTCTGCGGCGTGTAGGGCAGCAGGTTCACGATCACATCGGCCTTTGGAAGCAGCTCGGGCAGGTCGGCCCAGGTGTGCACCCCCGCGCGGGCCGTGCGGGCCACGCGCAGGAACGAGACCCCGAAGGGAACTAGGCGCTCTTCGGTGGCTCTGGCGATGGAGCCATAGCCCAGGAACAGCACCGTGGAACCCTCGAGGTCGTCCACCCAGCGGTAGGTCCAGCGCTGCTCGTGCTGGGCGTCGCGGAACTCGGGAAAGCGCTTGATGGCACTTAGAATGGCCCCCACAATCCACTCCGAGACCGGGATATCGTGCACGCCAGCAGCATCGCACAACACCAGACCGGGGGGCAGGTGGGGCAGAATCCAGTCCACCCCGGCGGTGAGGGTCTGCACCACCTTGAGCTTTTTCAGGTTGGGAAGCTCGGCAAAAAAACGCCGGGCCCCGCCATAGGGGGCCACCGCGAACTCGGCCGCAAGGGCCTTCTCCGACAGAGGCCCCTCCTTGGGCAAAAAAGCGATCTCTACTCCTTCCGGGAAGCCCTGCAACAACCGGGAGTCCACCGCTTCGGGAACCAGTACGATCATCAAGGGTTACTATATCGCGCCGAGGGCCTCCCCAAAGCCTGTACAATCAGCCTAGCCGTGAGCAATGCGACCGATATTCAAACCCGCAAGCGGAAGCACTTGGAGGTCTGCCTCCAGGAGCCCGTGGAGTACGCCCGGCTCACCACCGGGTTTGAACGCTACCGCCTGCGCTACCGGGCGCTACCCGAGCTGGCATTGGAGGAAGTAGACCTCACCACCCGGTTTCTGGGCAAAACCCTGCAAGCCCCCTTCCTGATCGGGGCCATGACCGGCGGCGAGGCCCACGGGGGGCGCATCAACCGTACCCTGGCCCAGGCCGCCGAACAACTGGGGGTGGGCATGATGCTGGGCAGCCAGCGGGTGATGCTCGAGCGCCCCCAGGCCCGCAGCAGCTTCCAGGTGCGCGAGGTAGCCCCCAGCACCCTGCTGGTGGGCAACCTGGGGCTGGTACAGCTCAACAAGGGGTACGGCCCGGCGCAGCTTCAGCAGGCGGTCGAGCTGGTACAGGCCGACGCCCTCGCCCTGCACATCAACCCCCTGCAAGAAGCCCTGCAGGCAGGGGGTGATACCGACTTCAGGGGCCTCTTGCATAAGCTGCGGGGCCTGCTGCCCCAACTGCCCTTCCCGGTGGTGCTCAAGGAGGTGGGCCACGGCATCGGGCGGGAAATTGCCCAGCAACTGGCCCCCCTGCCTTTTGCCGCGCTGGATGTGGCCGGTGCGGGCGGTACGAGCTGGGCCCGGGTGGAGGAGCTGGTGCACCACGGGCGCATCCTGCACCCCGAGCTGGTGGAGGTGGGCATCCCCACCGCCCAGGCCCTGGTAGAGTGCCGGAGCGTACTGCCCCACCAACCCCTCATCGCCTCGGGGGGCATCCGCAGCGGCACCGAGGCCGCCAAAGCCCTGGCCCTGGGTGCGCAGGTGGTGGCAGTGGCCCGCCCGCTACTGGAGCCAGCCCTCGAGGGCACTGAGGCGGTGGTGGCGTGGATAAAAAACTTCCTGCACGAACTGCGGGTCGCCCTGTTCGCCATCGGGGCCCGCACCCCTGCCGAAGCCCTGGGCCGCATCGAACCCGTGCAATAAAAAAGCCCCCTGTTTCAAGGGGACTTCGTGGGTTTTGGTTGCGGGGATAGGATTTGAACCTATGACCTTCGGGTTATGAGCCCGACGAGCTACCAGACTGCTCCACCCCGCGTCGGCGGCTGCATGTGACAGCTTTTACATATTAGCCGGGCGGGCCGGTTTGGTCAAGATGCCGGGTGGGCGGGTGATTGAACTGAAGCTTGATACGCATTTCGGCAGTATCGTTCACTTTTGAAAGCCTACACGATACTGCCGAAATGCACTCCTACTCCCTTCGGTCGGCTCGAATCCTTTACTAAAGGTAAGGATTCGAGCAGAACCGATATGACAAGTGCATTTGCCGCTTGTGCCCTTTCTTCACGTGCTACAATGGGCCGCAAGATGAAGTTTAACATGAAGGAGACGCTATGAAACAACTTTTGTACGCGGCGCTTCTATTTGTTTCGCTGGGCTGGGCGCAGCAAAGCCAGCCTGCACCCGCGGTAGCGCAGACCCTGCAACAGGCCCAGGCCGCCCTCGAGGCCGGGCGCCTCAACGAGGCCGTGCAGGGCTTTGAAGCCGTAATTGCCCGCGATTTCTCCAACTACAGCGCGCATTTTGGGCTGGGACTGGCCTTATACCGCCTGGGTGACCTGCGGGGGGCTGCCTTCGAGTTTACCCAGCTCACCGTTCTCGACCCCAACCGCTTCGAGGGCTGGTTCAACCTGGGGGTGGTGCGCGACCGCCAGGGCCAGGCCGGCGAGGCCGCCCAGGTGTTCGCCAAAGCAATTGAGGTGGGCGAGAAGGCCGGTCTGGGTGCCAATGACCTTAAACCGGCCTATCTGGGTCAGGTTAAGGCCCTGCGCACCCAGGGGCAGCACGAGGCCGCCGCCGCTGCCGCCCGCAAAGGCCTGGAAAAAGCGCCCGGCGACGCCGAGCTCACCTCGTTGCTGGCCGATAGCCTGGTCAAGGCCAACAAGCCGCTCGAGGCCCTGCCGGTGCTGTATCAGATTCTGGCCAACGACCCCGCCAACGTTCAGGCCGTCTCGCAAATTGCCGATATCTACATTGCCCAGGGGCTGCCCCTGCGAGCCCTGCGCGAGATTGACCGGGGGCTGGAGGCCGCCAAAGACAACGCTGCGCGGGCGCAGTTGCTGCTCAAAAAATCCAGCCTCCAGCAGGGCCGTGAACAGCAAGCCTCCCTTCAGGAGGCCATCCGCCTCGACCCCAAGCTGTGGGCGGCCCACTACAACCTGGGCGTAGCCCGCCTGCGCGATGGCAACGCCAGGGGCGCTTTGGAGGCCTTTCAGAACGCCTACGCTCAGAACCCCGACGAGCCCAAGGTGCTGCTGGGTCTGGCCACCGCCCACGACCGCTTAGGCCAGGCCGCCGAAGCAGGTCGCTTTGCCGCAATGGCCGCCAGGGCTAGCCAGGGCGCCGATAGGCTCGAGGCCCTGTTTCTCCAGGGCAAGTCTTCGTATGCCCTCCGTCGCTACAACGAGGCCGTCGAGATGCTCTCGCAGGTAGTCCAGCAAAAACCCGACAACGCCGAAGCCTGGTTCCTCCTGGGGGTCTCGCAGTTCAACCTGAAGGACTATGCCGCCGCCGCCGAATCGCTGGAGAAGGCCCAGGCCCTGGCCCCCAGCGCCTCTACGGCTGCCAACCTAGGCGCAGCCCTCTACTCTGCTGGCAAATACTCCGATGCCGAGCGGGTACTTTCGCAGGCTGTAGCCCTGGATGGTCGCAATGCGGTGGCCTGGTACAACCTGGGCCTCACCCTGCGCTCCCTGGGCCGGGTGGCCGAGGCCCGGCGGGCCTGGCAACGCTCCGCCGATCTGGGCTATGCCCCAGCTCGAGACTTATTGCGGTAGATTGGTGGCATGGGTTGGATTCGAGCAAACTGGCTGGATGCGCTAATTTTTCTTTTGGTTGCAGCCATTATGGCAGGCGTGGTGTTTTTTCTGCTGGGAATTAATCCCTTTAGTGGACCGCAAGGGAACCCCACGCCTCCACAGACCGTTGCCCCTCTGGCGCCGCAACAGACTCAACCGCCCGCTCCACAGCCGAACCCCCCAACCCCGTCTCAGCCCAAACCCCAAACAGAGCCCGAGACCGTGGTTACGCTACTACCCATTCCGCAAGCGCCCACCGCTCCAGTGGCACCCAGCAAACCCGTTCCGGCTCCCCCCAAAGTAGCGGAGAAGAAAACCCCTAGCCCGCAGCCAGAAGCAACGGCTACACCCAAAGCCGAGCGACCCAGCTTAGCTGCCGACCCCGAGGGAGGTTGGCGGGTAATGGTGGGCTCGTTTAGCAACCGCGAAAACGCCGAGCGCCTGGCCGCAACGTTACGGGGGCAAGGGTATCCGGTGGGCCTCGAGGCTGCTGGTAACCTTACCCGGGTCTGGGTAGGCCCCTACAACAGCCAGGATCGGGCCCGTGCCATTGCCAGCACCCTCAGTCAGTATCAGCCCCAAGTAGGTCGGGTTCCGGCTGCCGCACCCACCCCCGAAGTCTCTCCCAGAGCTAGTCGTTACCTTCAAGTTGGAGCTTTCCGCAATGCTCAAAGCGCCCAGGCAGCTATAGAAGCCGTGCAGCAGGCTGGCTATCCGGTGGTGCTGGTGGAGGAAGGTGGCCTGGTTAAGGTACGGGTCGGCCCCTTCGAGGATACCGCCGCGGCGGCAGCCGATTTGCGGGCTCGGGGCCTCGAGGTTCTGGAGGTTCGCTAAATGCACCAAATAGGAGTAGTGTTTTATGGCTAAAGTACCCAGCGCGGCCATCTCTCGCCTGGTCACTTACCTGCGGATTTTGGAGGATCTCGAGGCTCGTGGGATCAATCGCACCTCCTCCGAACAACTGGCTGAGGAAGCTCAGGTTACCGCCTTTCAGGTACGCAAAGACCTTTCGTACTTCGGAAGTTACGGCACGCGGGGGGTGGGCTACACGGTGCAGGTTTTGCGCCGGGAACTCCGGCAAATTCTGGGCCTGAATCGCCGTTGGGGGCTCTGCATTGTGGGCATGGGCCGTTTGGGGCAGGCCATCGCCGACTACCCTGGCTTTAGCGAGATTTTCGAGCTGAAGGGCTTGTTTGACCGCGACCCCTCCAAAGTTACCACCACCTTCCGGGGCTTGCAGGTCGAAAGCATGGATAACCTGCCACGGGCCGTCGCTGAAAGGCGCATAGATTTCGGCCTTTTGGCAGTTCCTGCAGATTCGGCCCAAGCCGTGGCCGATCGTCTGGTAGAGTCAGGTATCAAAGGTATCCTGAACTTTGCTCCAGCAGTTCTGGAAGTGCCTAAAGAGGTGGCGGTGGAGAACGTAGATTTTCTGGCCGGACTGAGTCGGCTTTCGTTCTTCGTCTTAAACCCCAAATGGAGAGAGGAGATGATCGGATGAAAAAGTTTATCGCACTGGTGATAGCGGCTTTTGCACTGGCTGGCTGCAGTAATTTTGTAACCGACTTTGGGATTCCCACGGTGCGCTTCCACCCGGTATCGTTTGGGCCCGCTACAGGTGGCTACCAGGTTTCATTTGAGGTACAGCCCGTGCCCGGCAGTCCATCCGCCTATGTTACCCGTATCTACGTCAACGGCACGCCCGCCCAGCTAACTGGGTTTGGTGTAGCCGAGTGCCTGCCTCCAACCACCGCCGATGCCTGCCCTAAACTAGCCCAAACGCTTACCTTTTCCGCCAACCCAGGCACCCTGGAAATTACCGGCTACCAGGCCCAGAGCCTGAACGGCACCGTGCGCGATATTACGCTACCTGCTCCAGTACTCATTAATCCGTAAACAACTTAAACTTGGGTAGGCCGGTTTTTTTTCTGCTGTATTTCCAAGCTATAATCGCTTAGATGAGCATCAAGGACTTTACCCCCGACCTATCCATCTTGCTAGAAGCTTTTGAGCTGCGCCTGCGCGAGGTGGTGCGCTCGGAGGTGGAGTTCGTCCAGCTCATCGAAGAAGACCTGGTCACCGCGGGGGGCAAGCGGGTGCGCCCCCGGTTGGTTTTTTTAGCCAGCAATGCCCTGGGGGGCGTGCCAAACGCCATGGAGTTGGCCCTGGCAGTGGAGCTTCTGCACTCGGCCTCGCTCCTGCACGACGACCTCGTAGACGACGCCGAGACCCGGCGCGGCAAGGAGGCCGCCTTTCGCAAGTACGGTAACGCAGTCTCGGTGCTCTCGGGCGACTACCTGCTCTCGAGGCTGATGGCTTTGTTGGCCCAGACCGGGCATATGGAGCTGGTGGCTATGTTCGCCGAGACCGCCCGGCAGCTCTCCGAGGCCGAGGTGTTGCAGTTTCAGGTGGCCGCCCTGCACGACTATTCGCTGGAGAACTACGAGCGGATTATTGACGGCAAAACCGCCTCGGTGATGCGGGTGGCCTGCGAGGGGGCTGCGGTGCTGGGGGATGCGCCCCCGGCACAGCGCGAGGCCCTGGCCCGTTTTGGCTCGTTCTACGGTCAGGCCTTTCAAATGCGCGACGACTACCTGGACTTGATGGGCACAGCCGAGGTGCTGGGCAAGCCCGCCGGCGGAGACGTGCGCGAGGGCAAGGTAACCCTCATCACCCTGCGGCTTCTGGAGGCCTTCCCCAAAGAGGTCGAGGCCATCTTCAAGCGCCGAGCCGCTGAACCAGGGGATATCGCCCGTTTGCAGGAGCTGGCGGTGCTTTCGGGAGCCGACCTCGAGGTCACCGAGGCCATCGCTGCCCGGGTGGAGCAGGCCATTGCAGCCCTCCATGGGCTGCCGCATTCGATCTACCGCGACGAACTAGAAAGCCTGGCGAAGCGTGAGCTGGTGCGGGTGAATTAGGTGGGCCACAACCTCAAACACCCTCCCAGTCTTCTTTGGTAATTTCCATCGGCACAAATTCGGCCTTGGGCGCCAGGCCGAAATTAAAGCGTGGTGTTGGAGCAGGAGGGGTCGCTATATGGCGGAAACCCGCTTTTTCAAAGGCACGCTGGGCCCGAAGGTTGTGTTTGTAGGTGCGCAGCTTGACCTTTTGCAGCCGAAGGGTGAGGAAAGCATACTCCAGCACTGCCTTGACCGCATCGGTGCCATAGCCCTGGCCCCAGCGGTTCTTGGCTCCTATCAGGATGCCAAGCGTGGCCTCGCTGTGGTTCATCTCGTAGAGCTCCACGGTGCCCAGCCACTCGCCGTTCTCGTCCAGGATGCCAAACCCTACCCGATCACCCCGGCTGACCTCACCCATCACCACCCGCTTAAAAAGCCATAACGGCATTCTGAGTGGACGACTCCCGTTCCACTCGGCAATTTCCGGGTCACGGAAGCATTCATAAAACCGCCGCCACTCGGTTTCAGTGAGGGCTTCGGTAAAGGGTTTGAGGGTTACCTTTCCATGACGAGGCCAGGTGTTGCTGAGCGTCACATATTTAGCATACGCCAAGGGGATAGGGCCTTGGGTTATTCAGCCTACGCAACACCTGACCGGGGTTTGACCTTACGGATACAGACCCAACAGCGAGCGGGCCTCGAGCACCCGTGTGGCGGCTACAATGTAGGCCGCAGTGCGCAGGGTGACTTTTTTGTCCTGCGCTACCTGCCAGACGGCCTCGAAGGACTGGCGCATGAGGCGCTCGAGCCGGGCGTTGATCTCGTCTTCCGTCCAGAAAAAGCTGTTGAAATCCTGCACCCACTCGAAGTAGCTCACCGTTACCCCGCCGGCATTGGCGATCACATCGGGTATCACCAGAATCCCGCGCTCGGCCAGGATATCGTCGGCGGCGGGGGTGGTGGGACCGTTGGCGCCCTCGGCCACAATTTTGCACTGCACCTTCCAGGCGTTGGCCTCGGTGATTTGTTTTTCCAGGGCAGCCGGAACCAGGAACTCACAGGGGGTGGTGAGCACCTCGGCGGCCGGAATGGGCTCGGCTTTGGGGTAGCCCTTCACGCCACCCATCTGCCGAACGTAGGCGGTGAGGTCGTAGGGGTCGATGCCGCCGTCGTTGCGGATGCCGCCGGTGACGTCCGAGACCGCCACAATTCTGGCCCCGTGGTCGTGGAAGATGCGGGCGGCGGCGTTGCCCACGTTGCCGAAGCCCTGCACCGCAACCCGGCTACCCGCCACGGGCAGCCCGATTTTTTCTGCAGCGGCAGCAGCGGTCACAAACACCCCGCGCCCGGTGGCATCCTGCCGCCCCAGTGAGCCACCCACCGCAATAGGTTTGCCAGTAACCACCCCCGGCGCGGTGCGGCCCACGTTCATGGAGTAGGTATCCATCATCCAGGCCATCTCACGGGCCCCGGTGCCCATATCGGGGGCGGGGATGTCCTTGTCCGGGCCAATGATGATGCCAATCTCGGAGGTGTAGCGCCGGGTCAGGCGCTCGATCTCGCCAGGGCTGAGCTTGCGGGGGTCTACCCGGATGCCGCCCTTACCGCCCCCGTAGGGCAGCCCCACCGCGGCGTTCTTGATGGTCATCCAGGCTGCGAGGGCCATCACCTCGGAAAGGGTGACGTCCTGGTGATAGCGGATACCGCCTTTGGCCGGGCCGCGGAAGGTGTTGTGGTGAACCCGGTAGCCTTCGAAGTGGGCTACCGAGCCGTCGTCCATCTGGACGGGCACGTCGACAATCAGGATGCGTTTGGGTCGTTTGAGGTCTTCGACCCAGAAAGCCAGTTTGCCCAGGTAGGGGGTGACGCGATCCACCTGGGCCAGATAGATTTCCCAGGGGCCGATATTGTCGCTGCAAAGATAGGAAAGGGGTTCAGATTTCATGCGTTCCTCCGAAAACGGATAGGTGGTTGGCAAAGAACTCTTTATGGATACACGCCCCGCAGGCGGGTGGCCTCGTTGATGCGCTCGAGGGCCAGGGCATAAGCACCGGCCCGCAGGTCGCCCTGGAGGGGCTTCGCTCGCTCGAGCACCGCCTGCAAGCTCTGGTGGATAAACTCACGTAGCTTTTGCTGCACTTCTGCCTCTTCGAAGAAAAGCATCGAGAGATCCTGTACCCACTCGAGGTACGAGAGCACCAGACCCCCGCCGTTGGCAAGGATGTCGGGCACCACCTGAACACCTTGCAGCTTGAGCAGGTACTCGGCCTCGGGGGTGATGGCCCCGTTGGCCCCCTCGATCACCACCTCGGCGGCAATTTGCCGGGCATTGTGCTCGTGAATCACGCCCTCGATGGCCGCGGGAACCAGGTAGTTGACCTTGAGCGTGAGCAGCTCGTGGTTGGTGATGAATTTGGCCTCGGGGAAGCCCTCGAGATGGCCGTTCTGGGCGTAGTGTTGCTCGAGGGCCGCCACGTCCAGCCCCTCGGAGTTGTACACCCCGCCCCGGCTGGTGGAGACCGCCACCACCTTCAGCCCCTCCTTGACCGCATACCGGGCCACCGCACTCCCTACCTGCCCAAAACCCTGAATGGCCACGCTGGCCCCGGCTACCGGCCAGCCCCTGACCTTGGCCAGGTCGGCCAGGGTGTATACCAGGCCCTGCCCGCCGCCCTCGTCCCGCACGGCCACCCCACCAAGCTGGGTGGGCTTGCCGGTCACGGCGCTGAGAGTGGTCTGGCCGCGGGTCATGGTGAAAGTGTCCTGGAACCAGGCCATCACGGTGGCGTTGGTGCCCACATCGGGGGCCAGTACGTCTTCGTCCGGCCCGATGAGCTCGATAAGCTCGGTCACATAACGGCGCGAAAGGCGCTCGAGCTCCCGCCTCGATAGCTTGGCGGGCTCCACTGCCACACCCCCGGCCGAGCCGCCAAAAGGCAGGCCAAACACTGCCGACTTCAGGGTCATCCAGGCGGCCATGCCGCAGGTCTGGCCTAACCCCACCTCGGGGTGGTAGCGCACCCCCCCGAGCGCGGGCCCGCGGGCGATGTTGTGAATGACCCGGTAGGCCGTAAAGTTGCGCACCCCTCCGTCATCCATGACCACCGGTAGCGAGACGCCCACCATCCGCTTGGGGTGGGTCAGGTACTGGATGGTGGCGGGGTGAATCTTGGCTACCTGGATGGTGGTCTCGAGGCGGCGTAAAAAACTATCCCACAGGCTCGAGTCTCCAGGGGGGCGGTAGGCGTTTCTGAGTGGCATTACGAAACCTCCGTTTTGTGGGGCCAGTGTTGCACAGGTGGTCTGGACGTTTGCCCCTATCGCGGTTCTCTAGCTTTCAGACATCGCAAGTTTTTCGAAAACCGCTGTTTTTTCAACGCCTAAGAGTATACCCGTTCCGAGGAGTTCATCGTACGGCCGGGCCTGGGGGGGCCGAATCTGGTATAAGGTTGGTGCTATGAGTGAAGCCCGCACCCTTGAACTGGTTTTCCCCGAACACGCCAACCCTGGTGGCAACGCCTTTGGTGGATTTGTCCTGGGCCTGATGGATAAGGTGGGCTCCTATGCAGCCATTCGCCATGCTCGCAAGCGCTGCGTGACGGTGCGGGTGGGTGAGGTGGTGTTCGAGGTGCCCATCAAGGTAGGCGACCTGCTGGAAGTGGTGGCCAAAGTCGTGCGGGTCGGTCGCACCTCGCTAACGGTTGAGGTGGAGGTGTACCGCGAGAACCTGCGCGAGCCCAAGGTGCTGGCCACTAAAGGCAACCTGACCTATGTGGCCGTTGACGAGCAGGGCAGACCAACCCCCGTGGATACGGCATCAGGGTAGGAGGGACTCGAGTTCCTCGAGGCTCCCCACCATCCAGTCGGGCTCGGGGGCATGGGTCTCGGGCGCCGCACCCGTGCGGTTGCACCAGGCTACCCTGAAACCAGACGCCTTGGCCCCGGCCACATCCCAGCCGTTGGACGAAACAAAAACAATCTCTGCGGGGCTTACGAAAAAGGCCCGGACAGCCAGGTCGTAGGCTTTTGGGTGGGGCTTGTAGGTTTTGACGCTCTCGACGCTAAGGATTTGGCTGAAATAGCCTTCCAGGCGGTTGTGGTGTAGCAGTTTACTCAGCATCTCCTCGGTTCCATTGGACAGAATGGCCAGCGGAAAGCGTCCGGAGAGGCGTCGCAGCACCGGAGGCACCTCGGGGTAGGGTTCCAGGGCCAGGTAGCTTTCCAGCAATTGCGCTTGATGATCGGCGCTCAGGGGCAAAACCAAGGCCTTGCAGGAATGGTGCAGGGCCATGCGGGTGACCGTCCAGAAATCTTGATACTGCCCCATCAAGGACAAAAGCCAGGTGTACTCGAGCTGCTTCCTGCGCCACAACTCAGCAAACGTCGCCCCCCGCCCCGGATAGATGGCCTCGCAGACCTTGCTCAAGCCCTGCACATCGAACAGGGTTGCATACGCATCGAAGACCACTGCTCTGGGCATGCTTAAGGGTAACAAAAAAGGTACTTGCATTAAGCGTTACTCCACTACCCCACTGCCCGCAACCACAGCGCACCCCGGGGGGCCAGGGTCAGGCCGGGCCTGGGCTGGGGGTCGCCCTGCAGGGGCTCGAGCGGCCCAAAAAGCGAAAGGGCCACCCCCAGCACCATCTGGGCGAAGTGCATCCCCAAACAGATGCGCTCCCCTCCGCCAAACGGCAGATACCCCCAGGCCGGAATGCGGCCCTCGAAGCGCGCCGGGTCAAACACCCGGGGGTTCTGCCACAGGTCGGGGTGGCGGTGGGTCAGGTAGGGGCTGTAAAGGGCCAGCGCACCCTGGGGGATGAAAATCCCATCGAACTCGAGGGCCCGCGCCACCCGGCGGCTCCCGATAAAGCCCGGCGGGTACAGGCGCAGGGTCTCCTTGATGAGCAGGGGATGCCCTGCCGGGTGATGCCAGTCGGGGTAGCAGGCCGCGTGCCACAGGGCCCAGGCCAGGGTGTGGGCGGTGGTGTCGTAGCCTGCCGCCAGCCCGATCAGGACTTCTTCCAACGGCAGATGGGCGGCCAGCCCAAGGCCCCTGGCCTGCATCTCCCCTATCCGGCGGCGCATCCGGGCAAAAAGCAGGGGCCGCGGCCACAAAGGAGCGGGAAAGGGCTGTTTGAGCGGTGCCAGGAACCGGGCCAGCTCGACCTTGGGAAACTGCCCCTCAAAGTAGGCCACGTTCAGGCTGGTCTGGGCCACCTCCGAGGCCCAGCGGTTGGCCTCGAACACGCCCTGGGGACGGATTTCTTGCAAGGCCGTGCGGATACGGGCCTCGAGCCCCCCCAGGGCCCTGGCGTGGAAATGGGGGTTGAGTTCCTGGCGCCTGGCCCTGTGCGCGGGGGCATCGGTGGTGATGATGCCGCCGTTCAGGTAGGGCACCAGGCTGGAAAAGCTGCCTTTAGAGCGGAAGGTTTCCAGGTCGCCAAGCAGCCGCCGGTTCCACTCGGGGCTGTACCCCACCACCGCCTGACGGCCCAGGCCCAGGGCAAAGATAGGCCCCAGGGCCGCCCCTTCCTCGAGCAAGGCCAATGGCGCCCCCGCCCAGCGCGGCAGGTGGGCCAAAGGCCCCCAGGGATGCCCTTTGGGTTGGGGTAGCCCAGTCTTCCCGATTGAAGCGCGGCCCTTAAGGTTCAAGCCCGCCTCCTCCAAGCGTTCTATCCAGCAGCCAGCCTGCCCCGTTCCAGCCCGAAAGCATGGAGAGCGGCACCCCCCCGCCAGGGTGAACCGTTCCGCCCACCTGCGCGAAATTGCGCAGGCCCGCCACCCCCCAGCCAGGCCGCAAGGCCCCCAGCAGCCCGTGCGGCGCCCGCCCGTACAGAGCCCCACGGTAGGCGGTCAGGCTGTAGTCCTGGGGGCTCATGGCCCGCCAGGCCGCAATGGGCAGGGGGTGTACCTGGGCGAGCTTGTCCAGCAGTAGCCGGGCGTAGTCCTGCGCTTCTGGGGGCTCTGCCCGGCCCATTGGGGGTGCGTTTACCAGCAAGAAGGCGGCCTCGCCGTCGGTGTGCAGGTACAGGGTGGGATCCTGGGGCCAGCGCCCGGCGGCGATCGCCTGCCACTCGGCCCGGTAGTCCGACGGAAAATAGATATGGTGGCCCAGCGGTACCGCCTCAGTCAGCTTCAAAAGCAGCGCAAAGCCCGAGACCCCCAGGGCATAGCCCGGCCGGGGCAGTCCCAGCCACTTTAGGGTGAAGTGCCGGTCGGCGGCTGAGATATACAGGTCGGCGCGGTGCCAGCCCTGGTCGGTTTGCAGCGCGCCCACGCGGCCCGGCAAGCGTTGCATCTGCAGTACCCTGTGCCCAAAGGCGAACTGCACGCCCTGGGCCAGGGCCAGCCGGAAGAGGCTATCGGCCAGGGCGCGCATCCCCCCCGCCAGGTGAAACACGCCCAGCCCCAGCTCCACCCAGGCGATGTTGTGCAGCACCGCCGGGGCCCGGTAGGGGTTGGCCCCTAGGTAGGTAGCAAAGCGCAGGAAAAAGGGGGTCAGGTAGGGGCCGGACTGCACCAGGGTCGCCAGCGAGCGGGTGGGGTGGGCCTTCAGGCCGTCGCGCAGGGCGTAGCGCAGCAGTTGGGCCAAGTGCGGGGGAGTCCCTTCGATGAAGGTGCCCCGGGCCCCTTCGTACATCGTGCGCGCCACCTGCAACAAGCCTCGGTAATGACGGGCTTCCTGCAGCGAGAGCTGGGCCAGGGTGGCCTCCAGATCCAGTTCAGGCGCGAAGACCCGCCCGTCGGGCCAGGTGTAGCGGGTGAGGGGCGAGACCGGCCTGGGTTCGGGCAGCGTAGCCCCAAACGCTTCGAAGATGCGGCGGGGAACCTCGGGCAGGGTCAGGACGGTGGGGCCGGTGGGCACCCCTTCCCAGCCGATGGCCTTGCCACCCGGTTGGTCAAACTGCTCGATGACCGTGACCTCGAGGCCCGCCTTTCTTAGCCGCAGCGCCGCCGCCAGCCCCGCAAAACCTGCCCCTATCACAATGGCCTTCATCGGCTATATTCTCGCCCTTTCCAGGTATATTTTCGCTGTGCAGAACGCCAATAAATGGGCGTGCTGAGCAAGGGCGCCAGCGGCACCAGCACCAACTCCCACCACGCCCGCCCGGTTTTGAGGCCCAGCAGCAGGCGCTCCAAAAGCCCCAGCCCCCCCACCCAAAGCCACAGCGGACTGAACAGGGCCAGCGGCCAGCACAGGGTATAGGCCAGCAGATGCCCCATGTACGAGAGGGCCAGAACCACCCGGCTGCGCCCGTGAAACTCGATCAGGTTCTTGCCCAGGCCCTCCACAATCTCGGCAAAGCTCCGGTACATCCGCACCGCCACCAGGCCGCCCCCCAGGGCCAGGGCCAGGCGCTGCCCCACGGCCTTGGTTTTTTGCGCCAGGCGCACGTCCTCCAGCACCTCCCCCCGCACCGCAGCGTGCCCCCCCGAGGCCAGGTAGGCCAGCCGGGTAAAGGCCATTACCTGCCCATTGGCCGCCGACGCCGAAGGAAAGGGGGTTCGGAGGAGGGGGTAGGGCAGGTAGCACAGCAGCACATCGTCAATCAGGGGCAGGATCACCCGTTCGGCCAGGCTGCGGGTCATCTGGCGCGGATACACCGAGACCAGCCCGGCCCGCTCGCGCTCCATGCGGGCCAGCACCGCCCGCACCCCGCGCTTGCGCCAGTGCACATCGGCATCGGTGAAGATGAGCACCTCGCCCTGGGCCGCCTGGGCCAGCTGGTAGCAGGCCCAGGTCTTGCCCATCCAGCCCTCGGGTTTGGGCAGGCCCACAAGCAAGCGCACGCGGGCGTCCTGGCGGCTATATTCCTCGACCACCTGGGCGGTCGCATCGGTGGAGTGGTCGTCCAGCACCAGAATTTCCTGCACCCCCTGCAGCAGCAGGCCCGGCAGGGTTTTCCGCAGGTTGTGGGCCTCGTTGCGGGCCGGCACCAAGAGCGAGACCGTGGGGCGCGGCCCGCGCAGTTTCTCCCGCTTCAAAACCGGGAAAAAGAGCATGTTCAGTAGCAGTATCAAAAGCTTGAGGCCCAGCCAGGCCAGCACCCCATACCAGAGCACCTCGAGGATAGATGCCATACCACTACGGAGCGCCTTTGCGCGCGGCCAGCCCGATCAGTTTACCCAGCGCCGCCCCCCAGGCCGCCATGCGTTCGTGGGTGCTCTTGCGCCCGTCCAGCCGCAGTTCGAAACCCGGCAGCGGTTCCTCGGCGGGGGCGGTGCGGATCTGGTCGTCGAGTTCGGCCAGCATCCGCTCCAGTTGCTCGCGCAGCAGCCTCAAATCGGGTTCTATGGGCGCACCAAAGACCAGGTAGGCCTCGGCCAGCTCGTGCCCGCGCAGCACCACCCTCGAGGCCACCGGCACCACCGGCACCCCCGCCCGCTCGGCGAACCAGACCACCCCCCGGTTCAGCCCGCCCAGCGGCCCCGGCGGGCGCAGCTCACCCTCGGGGAAGACGATCAAAACCTCCCCCCGCCCAAGGGCGGCCAGCGCCTCCCTGGGCTTGCTGGCCGAGACCGTATCGAGGCGGCGAAAGAAAGCAAACTCCTGCAAGCGGCGCTCCCCCACCACAATTTTGAAAGGCCGCCCGCCCCCCCAAAACAAGACGGGCAGCAGATAGCCATCCCACCAGGAGTGGTGGTTACCGGCCAGCACACAGGCCTGCCCCGGCAGGGCCCCCCGCACCCACACCCCCCGCAGGCCCCGCTGCACCGTGCGCCGAAACAGGGCCTTGAAGGCCACGCTTAACAATCGTTCCCAGGGACGCATCATGTCTGCCCTCTAGACCGTTTCAGGCCGCCACGCCCCCCAAGAGGCAGGTATTCCAGCCACGCCAGCCCGTTCATGGCCAGGCCACAAAGCAGCGCCGCCGGCCACAGGCCCAGCAGGGCCAGCCCCACCGGTAAAAACAGGGCCTCGAGCCGGTAGGCCCAGGCAAAAGCACCGTCCTGGTGCAGGCGGGGCCCCAGCCGTCCGTACATCCAGGAGATGGCATAACCCACCGCAAACCAGGCCAGGTAGTTCTGGATGGGCGCGCCGTACCACAGGGGGTTGGGGTCTTGCCAGGCCCAGTAACCCTGGGCGGGCATCAGGGCCTCGAGCCCCAGGTCCCAGGCCACCACCAGCAAGCCGGTGCGCCAGGGCCGCCCCCCCGCCAGCACATGGGCCGAGAGCACCAGGGCAAACCAGCCCAGCGGCACGATCAGGGGCACGCCCCCAATGGTGGGCTGCGGTGCACCCTGGTAGCTGTAAAGCCCAAAGGGAAAGCCGGTCTGGCTGCCCAGCAACTCCACCCCCAGCCCCAGCGCAAAAGCCAGCACCGCCAGCAGCACAATCCGCACCCCCACCCGCCCCCAGCCCCAGAGCAAAGCCGCCAGGCTGATGAGCAGCATCTGCACCAGGCTGATGAGGGGAAAGCCCTCCGGCCAGAGCGGCACCGGGATGCGCACCAGCACCGCCAGGGCCAGCGGCAGCATCCAGGGTTGCAGGTGCTGCCGGAGCCCGCCGAGCCGGGCCCGGGCTTCGGGCTGGGCCATGAGCCAGAGGGCCTGGGCGGTGGCCGTGGCCGCCAGCACCGCCCAGATCCCCAGCGCAGGGGATTGATAGAACAGCCAGCCCACCCCGCCCGCCAGCAGCGCGGCGGCCCCGCTCGCAACCAGCCAAACCCTGCGGCCTGCCCAGAGCAGATCGCCGCCCCACACCGCCAGCAAGGCCAGCACACAACCCCACCCGGCCAGCGCAGCCCCCAGCAGCCCGCCCCACCCCAGCACCAGCAGCACCGCACCCAGCAGGGCCAGGCCCATACCCCACAGCCCGCCCAGCCCGCGCAGCCAGCCCGGGCCTGCCGCCGCAGCGGGCCCCGCGCGCCGTGCCCAGAACAGCCCAGCAACCGCGAGCAAAACAGCCAACAACGTGGTTATCAGCAAGTCCACCGCTACCCTCGCCTGGGTTCCATTCGGCCCGACCTCGCCAGGGGCCAGCGCGACCTCCCTACTGCCAGCGTAGCCCTCAGAAACGCCGGAATGTCCACACTGGACATAATCTGCAAATCTTCCAGCAGGCTGGTTTCCTCGTCCAGAAAGCGCAGCACCCGCTGGGGGGGGTTTTTGCGGAACAGGTCGCTGAAAACCTGTTTACCCGGACTACGGCGGTGCGCCAGCACGTTCAGGAGCACGCTGTCCATGTAGGCGTGCCGGTTGAAGGCCGGCTCTGGAAAAAAGGGCTGGCCGGTCTGGGCAAGGGCTTCGGCAATGCGGCGCGCCTGCTGCTGGATGCGCCGGAAGGTATAGCCGGTAGAGGCCTTGGTACAGCCGCCGGCGGTGCCGATGTTCATGACGTGGGGGCTTGGCCGGCGGGCAAAGGGCGCGTCGGTCATGGGGATGACGCCGAACTCGGTCTCGAGCACCTCGTACTGCGCCAGGCCCAGCGGGCCCTCGAGGTAGGCCCGCAGCCCGGCATCGTAGGCGTCCGGGGGCAGCAGCTCGGGCGAGAAGAGGGTGTACTCCACCAGCGCCGTCCGGGCATCGAAGGGCAGGACATAGGCAAAACGCACCGCGCCCTCCTGGGGAACCCGAAAGTCCATAAAGGTTGCGGCCCCGGTATCGAAGGCCGGCCGGGGGGTTCGCACCACCCAGCCCTTGAAGTGCTGCAACAGGTAGTGGTAGCCGGGTTGCCGGGGCGCGGGCTGGTACAGGCTGCTAAAGGCCCAGCGGCCCACGAACACCTGCCCCCCCGCCTCGACCCGCACCCCTTTTGGGGCCTCCTCGAGGCGGGTAACTTCCCCGTAGTGCAGGCGGATGTTGGGCTGCTCTGCCATCCAGCGGTGCATGAAGTTATAAAAATCCAGGCCGCGGATCATCTTGTAGGCATAGGGCGCGATCTCGAGCCGCTCCGAGAGGCCTTCCCCATGAAACCAGATGCGATCCCACCGGCGAAAGACCACCGGCTCGAAGGGGCCCTCCCCCACCTCCCAGAAGCACCAGGTGCGGTCGTTGAGGGTTTTGGGGGCCCGCTCGAGCAGCAGGATGCGCTTGTCGTGCAGGCCCGCCTGCACCAGATGGTAGGCCAGGCTCAGGCCCGCCGCCCCGGCCCCCACAATGACGTAGTCGTAGTCGTAAGCCGCGCTCACCTGGTAACAGGCTACGCCGCCACGCCCAACCCTGGCTAGCCGGGGTTACAAAGCGGACACACACAACCCTCACCGTGCATCCTTCTAATGCGCTATATACACGGCAGAGGCCTGTAAAACTTATACCCGGTTGCGGCTCAAGTCCCCGAGCAACACCCTTGCGGCATTCCGCCCGCTCGCGCCCATGATGCCCCCGCCGGGATGGGTGCTGGCCCCGGTCAGGTAGAGGCCTTTTAGCCCCGGAAACCTGTACTCGTGGGCCCCCAGCCAGGGACGGAACATGAACATCTGGTCGGGGGTCATCTCGAGGTGCATCACGTTCCCCGCCGGCATGGCAAACTCCTGCTCGAGCCAGAGCGGGGTCTGCACCAGTTCGGCCACAATCTTGCGGCGAATCTCGGGGTCGAAGCGCTCGAAGCTCCGGATCACCCCCTCCCGGGCCTCCATGGCGCGGGTTTCCCAGGTCCCCGCGGCCAGCCTGTAGGGGTAGTACTGCGCCCACAGCCACAGGGTCTCGCCCCCCGGTGGGGCCAGGGTCTCGTCCACCGCACTGAAGCTCATGGCGATGAGCGGGGGGTCGCGGGTGGGCTCGCCTGCCAGGTAGTCGCCGTAGGCCCGGCTGAGTTGCAGCTCGTCGGTGATGAGGAGACCCAGGCCGATGCGGGCCTCGGGGCCGGGGTGGGTCTGGTAGCGGAGCTTCTCCGAGAGCCCCAGCCGCAGCACCAGGCCGAAGCCATTGCCCACCCGCAGCCCTCTGGCCACCTCGGGGGTCTGGTCGGCGGGCAGCAAGGCCAGGGTTTTCTGGATGTGCGCCCCGGTCACTACCGCTCGAGCGCTCACGCTTTGTCCGTCCTCCAGGCGCAGGCCCACCGCCCGCCGGCCCTCCAGCACAATCCCGGCCACCGGGCTACCCAGGTGCACCTTCCCCCCTTTAGCCTCGATGGCCCGCACCAGCGCCAGCGAAAGCCCCCCAGAGCCCCCCCGGGGCCGGGCCACCCCGCCCACGTGGTAGAGCGGGTGCCACAGCAAAAAGGGCGAGGACAAGGGGTCGGAGGGCGGCGGCCCGGACTGCGCAGCCATCCAGACCAGGGGGGCCCGCACCCGTTCCTCGCTGAAGTATTCCCGCGCCACATCGCCGTAAGGCCGCAAGATCTGCGGCAGGCGCTTCTGCCAGTCGCGCCCAAACCCGGCCCCCCAGATCATCTTGCGCCCCAGGTTGAGCGGGCTGGGCGAGGCCAGAAAAGCCTCCTTGACGGCCTGGGCGAAGGGCAGCCAGTCGCGCATGAAGCGGCGGTAGGCCTGGCCCTGGCCTGGGTAGCGTTCGTCCAGCTCGGCGGCGGTGCGCTCGGGGTCGCGCCAGACAAACCAGCTTTCCCGCGCATCCGAGGCGTGAAAAAGGGGGTCGAGCTCGAGGTACTCCAGCCCGTGCTTGTGCAGTTCCAGCTCGTCCACAATGGGCGTCAGGCGAATCAGGATGTGGGCGCTGCCCCCCAGGTCGAAGCGGAAGCCCTCGTAATCAATGGTCGAGACCGCCCCGCCCGGCACCCTGCGCCGCTCGAAGACCCCCACCCTGTACCCGGCCTGGGCCAGATACGCCGCTGTTACCAGGGCGTTGTGCCCCGCCCCCACCACTGCCACATCGAAGTCCGGCATCTCGGGCGCATGATACCGCAGACTACCTGCATGAAAACCTTTCAGCGGTAGACATCCCGCCGATGCCCAATCCGCAAGACCAGCACAGTGACCCTTTGATCCTGGATATGGCAGATCAGGCGATAATCCCCTACCCGGTACTTCCAAAACCGGCCCAGCTCCGGCCCGTGCAGGGCCTCCCCAATGCTACGGGGATCATCCAACGAGGCCACCCGCTCGCGCAAAAACCGTACGATGCGGCGCGCCACCTCACGATCTAGCTTCGCCAGCTCTCTCTCGGCCCGTGGGTCGAACTCAATCCTGTAGCCCAAGGCGGCGCTCCACTTCGTCTAGGGGGATGCCGGGCAGGTTTTGCTCGAGCCGTTCTAGGGCCAGGTAGTAGTCCTCGAGGTCATCGAGGTGCTCGAGGATGGCCTGGCGCACGTAATAGCTCTTGCTGCGCCCGGTTTTCTGGGCAAGCGCCTCGAGGCGTTCCTCTATCTCCTTGGGCAGCCGAATAGCCAGCATTGCTATACAAGTATAGCACCGGGCTCGAGGACTTCGGGCCGCAACCCGGTGCAAAACCAAAACTGGTATCAGGCCCCGCGCAGCCAGATGGCCTTGGGCAGGAGCATCACCCGCTCGTAAGCGGAAAGCGAGGCCCGGCGCGAGAGGTTGTCCCAGCCGTTCATCTCCAGCTTGTCCAGAATTCCCTGGTACTGCAAAGCGGCCAGCGCCACCGCCCCACGCCCGGTTTGCAGGTACTTGAGGCCACCCAGCCCCTCGCGGTAGAGCCGGCGGGCCTCCTGGGCCAGTTCGCGCATCAGGCCGATGTAGCGGGGGCTAACTGCGCCCTGGCGCAGGTCTTCGATGGATAGCTGGTATTTGCGCATCAGCTCGGCGGGCAGATAAACCCGGCCCAGGGCCAGGTCTTCGCCCACATCGCGCAGGCAGTTGGTGAGCTGCATGGCCTGGCCCAGCTTGATGGCCGCGTCCCGCCCGGCTTCACCGGCCTCGCCTATGGGCGCAATCATCAGCCCTACAGTGCCCGCCACCCGGTAGCAATAGGTGTAAAGCTCCTCCAGGGTTTCCAGCCGCACCGGGTTCAGGTCGGCCAGGAAGCCCTCTCTCATATCGGCAAAGGCTTGTTTGGGAATCTCCCAGCGCGCCAGAGCCCAGGCCAGGGCCACTTCCCAGTCTTCCCTGGGAACCCCGGCATAGGCCCGCTCGATGCCCGCCCACCATTCGTTCAGGTCGGCCCGGGGGTTGGCCGACTCGTCCACGGCGTCGTCCCCGATACGGCAGGCCGCATACACAGCCCAGGCCCCCTTGCGGGCCTCGCCCCGAAACAGCAGGCTACCGTAATAAAACGTAGCCGAGTGGCGGCGGATAATGGCCGATACAGCCTGCCAATTAGGTTCCATACACATCTCCTGGAGCAGCATCCTCAAAAGCAACGTTTGGCTAAGAATGCACCGAGCCTTGCATTGTAATCTTTGTCCCTGCCACAAATCCTACCGAACCCTCCCGCCAGCCGTCTACCTTAAAACCGCTTTTGGAGAGCGAATCCATAAGCTCTGAGAGGGTGGGAAAGCGCAGGCCCGCTCCTTCCAACAGGCGCTGCAGAGGGCTATGAGAACGGTGGCTGAACATGACCCAGAGCCGCCCGTCTGGCTTCAGCACCCTGTACAGTTCGTGTATAACCTGCTCGGGGTTGGGGAACTCGTTCCAGCTACCCCCCACCACCACCCCATCCACCGAAGCCTCGAGCAGCGGAATGGCCTCGGCCCTGGCCAGCAAGGGTACGAAACCGGGGCGTCCCCTGGCTTTTTGAAGAGCCACCTTCAGCATGGCCGGCGATAGATCGAGGGCGTAGACCCTGGCGGCACCCGCCTCGAGCAAAGCCCTGGCGTACAGGCCGGTGGAGGTGCCCAGATCCAGAAAAACCTGCCCTGTCACCGGCTGCACCCGCTTTAGCATGAGCGATAGTTCCTCGTTCAGAGGAAAGGGTCTGCCGGATAGCAGCGTGAGGGCCCGCTGGCGCCAAACTTCGTAGCCCAGGGCGGTGAGGGGCCACAGGTTGGTACGGGCCGCCAGTGTAAGCGGGGCTTTGGGGCGCTGGTCTGGGAAGATTCCACGCATCGAAGACCTCAGATTCGGATAAATTCCTAAAGTTAGACAGAGATTAGACATAAATCCGCGTAAAGCCTTGACATAAGTTATACAGTAAGCTATTCTATTTTTCAACGGGTTTGCGTATGCGAAACGATCTTGGGGTTTACACCATTGCCGAAGTGGAGGAGCGCACCGGGCTTTCCAGCGCACTGCTCCGGCAGTGGGAGCGTCGGTATGGGTTCCCCCGGCCCGAGCGCTCCCCAGGTGGACACAGGCTGTACAGCCAGACCGACCTCGAGGCCCTACGCCACATCAAAAAGTGGATCGCCGAGGGAGTTGCCCCAGCGCAGGCCGTGCGGCGCTACCTCGAGGGCCTGACCCAGGAAGGCCCCCGTCCTCCCGAGACCCTTTCGCTCGAGCTCGAAGAGGCCCTGCTACGGGCCGACACCGAAGCAGCCGAGCGGGTGCTCTCGGAGGCCTACAAACTGCACCCCATGGAAACAGTGGTGATGGAGGTGATTTCACCCTGCCTGCGCCGTATCGGCGACGGCTGGCACCTGGGCCGCGTGACCACCGCGCAGGAACACTTTGCCAGCACGTACCTGCGTGGCGCGCTACAGGGGCTGTTCAACCTGATGGGGGGGGCGCTGGGGCCCACGCTGGTGGTCTCCACCCTGCCCGGCGAGCAGCACGAGATTGGGAGCCTGATCACCGCGCTGTTCCTGCGCCGGGCAGGCTACACCGTGCACTACCTGGGGCCCAACACCCCCCTGGCCGACCTCCGATCGTTTGCCGAGCGCACCGGGGCCAGGGCCGTGGTGCTCTCGGCAGTGCAGCCCATTTCCCTGGAGTCGCTGCCACACGAGGCCCTGCGTCACCTGGCTCCCGTGGTGGTGGTGGGGGGGCGGGCCGCAGCCAACGACCCTCGCCTGGTGGAGCGGCTGGGCGCACGCTACATGGGCAACGACCCCCGCGAACTGGCCGATGCGCTCTCGAGCACCTTGAAGGAGTCGGGCTTGTGGTAAGCAGGAATTCGATTTGGGGTTCATCCGGGCTGAAGCGCAAGATTGGGAACAAGGAGGCCGTATGAAAAAGGTACGCAGGAAAGAAGTGATCTACCGGGCGGGCGACCGTGCAGATGCAATTTATCACCTCGAGCGCGGCCTGGTGCGCATTGTCGAGATTCTGCCTGATGGCCGCCAGCTCACCCTGCGGCACGTGCTGCCCGGCGACTATTTCGGCGAGGAGGCCCTCTCCGAGCAGCAGTACCGGTACACCGCCGAAGCCCTCACCGACGCAGCGGCTTTCGCCGTTGACCCCAAGACCCTTTCTGGCGACGATTTGCGGGCCCTGGCCGCCAGCCTGGCCAGCCAGATGGCCCAGGTGCAGGCCTACGAAACCCATCTGCAGTGGGGGGAGCTTCGTAGCCGCATCTGCCGCTATCTGCTCTACCTGGCCGCTACCGCCGCTCAGGGGCAGGACGAGCGCGGAACCTATGTCACCGCCAGCCACGAAGAGATTGCCGACGCCACCGCCTCTACCCGCGAGTCGGTGAGCAAACTGCTCTCCGACCTGCGCCACGAAGGCATCCTGGATACCGGCTACCGCAAAATTTATCTGGTAGACCGCAAAACCCTGGAGCTGGAAGCCGAAAGCCGGATGCTGCAAGCGGTCTGAGGTAGCGATGAAGGTACTGATTGTCGGCGGCAGCGGCTATGTGGGTAGCCACATGGCGCGGCACCTGCTGGAGCAGGGCCACCAGGTTACGGTGGCCTCGAGGCGGGGGGAAGGGCCGCTCTCGGGGGTGCGCTACGTGGTGGCCGATGCAGCCAGAAACGAGGGGCTGCTCGAGGCCGCCCAGGGCCAGGAAGCGCTCATTTACCTGGTGGGCATCATCCGCGAGCGTGGCGACCAGACCTTCCGCCAGGCCCACGTGGAGGGGGTGCGCCACAGCCTGGCAGCCGCCAAAGCAGCCGGAATTACTCGCTTCGTGCACATGTCCGCGCTGGGCACCGCCCGCGGGACGGGCAGCCGCTACTTCGAGACCAAAGCCGAGGGCGAGGAGCTGGTTCAGGCCTCGGGGCTGGACTGGACCATCCTGCGCCCTAGCCTAATTTTTGGCCGGGGCGACGAGTTTTTTGGGGGGGTACTGAAGGGCCTGGTCACCGCCCCCATCCCCTTCATCCCCCTGATTGGCGATGGCCGCTTTGTCTTTCGGCCCATCTGGGTGGGGGATGTGGCCGCAGCCTTCGAGCAAGCCCTGAACCGCCCCAACACCGTACACCGCAGCTACAACCTGGTGGGGCCCAAAGAGTACACCTTCCGCGAACTTTTACTGTTGGTACGCGACACCCTGGGCTCCCGCAAGCCCCTGCTCTCTATTCCGCTGGCCCTGATGGACTGGGTGGTTCCCCTCATCTCGCCCCTGCCCTTTAGCCCCATTACGCGCGACCAGTACCTTCAGCTCAAGATGGGCAATACCGCCGACCCGATCTATGTGCGCAATGCCTTTAGCCTGGAAGAACGCCCGCTCGAGGTGGAGCTACCCAGCATCCTCTCGGCTAAACGGTTGGTCGGTGCTTAATCTGGAATACTGTTGAAAAACTCAGGGGAGTCTAACCTGGGGGCGTGACGGATTCCGATCAGGCTTACCTGCTCAAGATGAACCTGCCCACCGATCCACTCAAACGCTTCGAGGAGGCCCCCCCAAAAAGCCGCGAAGCCTTGCTAAAGCTATGGGCTGGCTTAGCACCCCGCGTGCGCGCCACCGACCCCGCACGCTACCTTGCCGTGCAAGAGGCGCTCGAGCTCGATATACCCTTCGCGGTGCTGGTGCTGTACGTGTTTCGCGAGTGCCGCCGAGCCCTGGAAGATAACCCCACCCAGGAGCGTCTCGCTGAGTAAACCTACAGCGAGCCCAGACGGTATGCCCCCCAGAACAACATAGCCGCCAGCAGCGCACTCAAAACAAGCCCAATCCCAACACCCACCTTAACCACCACCAGGCCCACCAGTACCAACACCCCGCTCACCAGCCAGACCACCGCCACGGTTTTGGCCGGGTTCTGCAAATAAAGCTGGTCGAGCCGGTCGTAGGTGTGATCCCGATCCCCATCGAAGATGGGCTTGCCCCGCCGCCAGCGCCGGATAATGCCCGCCGCGGTGTCGTACAGAGGGAAGCCCACCATCACCAGCGCGGCTAGGAAGGTGGCCCAGCCCTGGGTTGCAGCCATCAGCAATAGCATGGCCAGCAGATAACCGATGGACAGGCTGCCGCTATCGCCCATAAAGGTTTTGGCCCTGGGGTAGTTCCAGAACAGAAACCCCAGCAGGCTTGCAGCCAAAATTACGGCCAGCCCAGCTCCAGCAGTAGCTGACCAAAGCAAGGCGGCCAGCCCCGCCGCCGAGATAAGGGCATTGCCGGCAGCCAGACCATTCATACCGTCGATTAGGTTGACCGCATTGGACATGAGCAGCACCAGCACCACTGCTAGCCCCAGTCCCAGCCCGCCCAAAACGCCCCAGAAGTGCATACCCAGTGCAAACCCCGCCACCAGCTCGGCCAGCAGACGTAGCCGGGGAGAAAGGCTAAAGCGGTCGTCCAGGCCGCCCGTCAGGGCAATAATCAACAACCCCAACAGCGCCCAGCCCGATAGGGCCTGAGTGAAATAACCCCAAAGCAGCACGGCGGCCACTATCCCCACCCCACCAAAGCGTGGGGTAGGCAGGGTATGAATCTTGATGACCCCCGGCCGGTCTACAATACCCAGGCGCCGGGCCAGCGGCATGGATAGCCCCACCAGCACAACAGCCGTCAGTGTTACCAGCAAAGCCAACAACAGTTCATTTAGCATACACACCCTTCCACCGTCTGCATCAGACGCATTTGCTGTCCCTCAGCATAGGGGCTTTGTGCAACATGGCCTGTTTGTTTGCCACGCCCATTCGACAACGGTAGCCCCTGTTACGGGCGTGACTTGTCGCGTTACATAATCAAGGTTTTTTAAAGATCAGCTTAACGTTTATCAGAAAAAACTCTTTGGTTAGCCCGATATCGTTTGTAACGATCTGCGGTCGGCGAGGTGCAACTTCCGGCCCAATCGGGGTAAAGGTAACGCCTTTGCCCAAGGAGCTTTGCCTAATGCAGCGATTGTTCTTCCTTCTACTGGTCGGGTTGTTGGCAGCCTGTTCCACCGATGGACAGGTGCCCCCTTCCTCCTCTTCGAACCAGGCGCCCAGCCTGCGCATCCTTAGCCCGTCCAACGGGGCCAGCATCAGCGGTTCCGGTACACGGGCTGAGGTAAGCGTCAGCGACGATAAGGCCGTAACCCGCCTGACCCGCCAGGTAAACGGCGGTTCCGAGCAAGACGTCGATATACAACCCACCCAGAGCGGCAACATTATCTTTTGGATTCCGTTGGTGAGCGGTAGCAACACCGCGGTCATCCGGGTCTACGATGCCGAAGGGCTAAGTGCCAGCGCCACCCTGAACTTGCAGGTTGGCGGCTCGGGTAGCGGCGGCTCGGGTGGCGGCGGTTCGGGTGGTGGTTCGTTTGGCACAGACTACGGCGACTACACCCTACCCAGCGGCCCCACCTACTACGTGGGCCCCGGCGGCAACAACACCAACGACGGCTCCCGCGAGCGCCCCTGGGCCACCCTCTCCTTCGCCGTGCAGAAGCTCAAACCTGGCGATGTCCTGCGGGTGCTCCCCGGCTCCTATAACGAGACCGTGCAGGTAAACGTCTCCGGTACATCAAACCAGCGTATCACCATCGCCTCTGAAACCCGCTGGGGGGCCAAACTCAATGCCCAGGGCAACCTCTTTGGGATAGATGTTCGCGGCAGCTACGTGGATATCGTCGGGTTCGAAGTTGCCAACGCCACCAACAGCGGCATTATTAGCTGGGCCCCCTACAACCGCTTTTTGTTCAACCACGTCTATGGCATCCGGGCCCAGTGCGACTCCAATGGCGGGGCCGGGGTAAATGCCAGTCAGCCCAACGCCAGCAACATCAGCATATTAAGCAACCTGGTACACGACATCGGCGACCTTTCGGCAGGTTCCTGCACCCGGATCCACGGCATCTACCAAGGGAGTCCAAAAGGTATCATCCAGAACAATATTGTTTACCGGGCCAGGGGCTTTGGCATCACTACCTGGCAGGCTGCTACCGCTGTGACCATTAGCCACAACCTCTCCTTTGCCAACCTGTATGGTGGTATCTCGGTGGGCTCGGGCGAAAATACCCTGGGCAATAAAGCCGAGAACTTCCTGGTAGCCAACAACATTGTGGTAGGCAACCCTCGCGGTATTAGTGAGGAAAACAACACGGGCGTTAATCGGTTTATTAACAATCTAGTCTGGAACAACACCGCCAACTGGGTCTTGCTTACCAGCACCCAGCAAAGCAGCTTCAATGAAGACCCTCGCTTTGTTGATTTCAAAGCCGATGGCTCCGGCGATTACCGGCTGAGCAACGATAGCCCGGCTATCGACAAAGGCACTCGTGAGGCTGCACCCAGCTTCGATTTCATGGGTTATCCACGCATCCTGGGAGTAGCCCCCGACCTCGGCCCCTTAGAAATCCGCTAACCCCGTTACCTATGGGGCTCTCATGAAGCGTTGAGTTCACATCTCTTGAGGTGAAGCTGTAACGGCCAATGCGTCAAACAACCTGGCCGGGTGCTTGAAACTGACTAAACTACATGGGATGAGCGAGCTATACGCCTTGGAATTGTTGAGTGCGGTTCTTGTGAAGGCCTGGTATGGCCTGCGAACAATGCGCTTGGCAGAAGCAAACTGTGCTTGCAGGAAAAACATCGAGCCTGGCTGGAACACCACATCGGAGGCTGTGTGCGTTTCTTATTTCTGACCCAGTATTTTCCGCCAGAGATCGGTGCGGCACAGGTGCGGCTGGCTTCGGTTATCCGCGAGCTGGTGCGGTTAGGGCATCAGGTAGAGGTATTAACGGCCATGCCCAATTACCCCACCGGGCGTGTGTTTGAGGGTTACCGCGGCAAACTCTGGCTCGAGGAAGACTGGGAAGGGGTGCGGGTGGTGCGCACCTGGATCTACCCGGCCATGGGCACCGGCCCCAAGCGGCTGCTTAACTACTTTAGCTTTGTGCTGAGCGCGCTGGGTGGACTGCTAAAGGTTCAAAAGCCCGATTACATCTTTGTGGAATCGCCGCCCCTATTCCTGAGCCTAACGGGCTACCTGGCCTCGAGGCGCTTTGGTGTGCCTTTTATCTTCAACATAGCCGATCTCTGGCCGGACTCGGTGCGCCAGCTCGGCCTGATGAAGGAAGGCCCTTTGCTGCGTTTGGCCGAGGGCCTGGAAGGCTGGAGCTACCGCCAGGCCCACTTCATCACCGCGGTGACCGAGGGCATCCAGAAGGTTTTGCTGGAAGAGAAAAAAGTGCCCGCGCACAAGGTGCTCTACCTGCCCAACGGGGTGGATACCGATCTTTTTAGGCCCATGCCACCCGATCAGGCCCTGGCAAGGGAGCTTGGCCTCGAGGGCAAGAAAATCATTCTGTACGCCGGCAACCACGGCTACGCCCACGGCCTGGAGGTGGCCCTGCAGGCCGCCCAGCTCCTGACCGACCCACAGGTGGTGCTGGTGCTCATCGGCGACGGCTCGGAAAAAACCCGCTTGAAGCAGATGGCCCAGGAGATGGGGCTTACCAATGTGCGATTCCTGGACCCAAAGCCCCCCGCCTACATCACCCGGCTTTATTCGCTGGCCGTAGCCGGCCTTTCCACCCTGCGCAACTCCCCACTCTTCGAGATGACCCGCCCGGTCAAAATTTTTGCCGGGATGAGCTGCGCCAAACCCATTCTCTACGCTGGACAGGGGGAAGGGGCGCGGCTAGTGGAGGGGGCTCGAGCCGGCCTGGTAAGCCTCCCCGAAGACGCCCAAACCCTGGCCCACAACATCATGGCAG